>Ga0115550_1000762_pt1 | contig 26219 bp, 16 predicted proteins | sample COGITO_mtgs_1005_FD_87177 | JGI IMG/M metagenome (GOLD analysis project Ga0115550, IMG submission 87177) | Pelagic marine microbial communities from North Sea - COGITO_mtgs_100511 | ecosystem: Environmental > Aquatic > Marine > Epipelagic | place: Germany:Helgoland, sampling site Kabeltonne... | reverse complement strand
TAAAAAAATTAAGTAAAAACAGTGAGAATTAATCGCTAGTTAACTCTTAATTAATCTGCCACTTAATAAGGTGGAAATATATTTGATTTTTTATTGTGATACACTTGATTCTACTGAAGTGGTTCATTAACTACCCCAATAAAAATTGAACTTGATTTTATTCCATTAAAATGTAATTATGCCAGTTTTACTAAAATATAATGAAATTGAATTACAAATAAGAAAAGCACTGTTTTTTTTATTTTGTTTAACCATGTTTTTAGTTGGCTATAGTTCTACTGCCCAATCATTTTCAAAACTTGTAAACACGCAAATAGGCACAGAAGGGACTGGTTTAGGATGTGGATTTAATTTTGTTGGTGCAGCTTATCCGTTTGGAATGATTCAATTTACACCAAGTTTTTTCACACCACAAAAAGGCTTTGTAATTAATCAATTAAGTGGTGCTGGATGCCCTCATATGGGAAATTTCCCTGTATTACCCATTAGTGGAGAACTTTTAGATTCACCAGAAAACATGGAGAATTTTGATCGATATAAATCTATACATAAAAGCCATGCAGGCTATGTTTCCTTAGAAATGTCAGATAAAACAATGGCAAAATTAACGGTGAGCAAACGCGCAGCTATTGCAAATTTTGTATTTGATAAATCAAGTGAGAAAGGAACTATCCTGATTGGTTCTGGAGTTGGTTCTACAAATATCACCAACGCTATGGTTAAAATCACATCGGATAAGACCTGTGAAGGCTTTGCTGAAGGAGGTGATTTTTGTGGTAGTGAAACGAATTATAGAATTTACTTCGTTGCAGAATTCGACAGACCGTCTAGTGAAAAAGGGACATGGATTAAAGATAAAATTTTAAAAAGCTCACACCAGGCCTTTGGTTCAAGCTCTGGCGCTTATTTTACCTTTGATACCGATAAAGAAGTGAATTATAGAATTGCGGTTTCATACGTTTCAATTGAAAATGCAAAAGAAAATCTAAGGTCAAATTCTCTGGAGGGAGGTTTCTCCAGCTATAAAGAAAAGGCCGAAAAAGCTTGGGACAGTAGTTTGTCAAAAATCTCAATTACTACCTCCAATAAGGAACGAAGAACACAATTTTACACCCATTTATATCATGCCCTTATTCACCCCAACATAGTAAGTGATGAAAACGGGGAATATATGGGTGCAGATTTTAAAATTCATAAATCCAAAAATTCTGAGCAATACAGTTCGTTTAGTGTTTGGGATACCTATAGAACCCAAGCTCAATTGTTGGCGATGTTATATCCTGATGAAAGTAGTGACATGATGCAATCTCTAGTGAATTTTGCAGAGCAAAGTGGAGGATTTGGTCGTTGGATTTTGGCGAATATAGAAACGGGTATTATGCATGGTGATCCAACACCTACCTTAATTGCCAATTCCTATGTTTTTGGTGCTACAAATTTCGATTTAAAAAAGGCATACCAATTCATGAACAGTGGAGCAACCATCCCCTATTCATATTCACAAAACAGAGAGATACGACCTTATTTAAAGCAATACATGAGTATGGGATTCACCAAGGCATCAATGATGTTGGAATACACATCCTCTGATTTTGCAATTGGTCAATTTGCGCTAAAAGCATTGGGAAATAAAAAAGATGCAGAATACTTTATTAATCGCTCCCAAAATTGGAAGAACATTTATAATTCAAAAAACAAGTGGCTCAATTCTAAAGACGCTAATGGTAATTGGAAAGACCTCACAAAAGATTGGAACGAAGCAACCCATAAAAATTATTTTTGGATGGTTCCTCACAATTTAAAGGGCTTGATTGACACTATTGGTGGATCAAAGATGGCCGTTAAACGATTGGATAAATTATTTGAACGTTTAGACGCTAAATATGACGAAGATTGGTTTGCAGCAGGAAATGAACCGGATTTTCAAGTACCATGGATATATAATTGGACAGATGCTCCATACAAAACATCTGAAGTGATTCACAGAATCTTAAATGAGATGTATACAGATAAAGCAACTGGATTGCCTGGAAATGAGGATTTAGGTACAATGGGCGCATGGTATGTTTTTGCTTCCATTGGACTATACCCTATGATTCCCGGAGTGGCTGGTTTTTCAGTAAGCTCTCCACAATTTGATGAGGTATCTATCGATTTTCCTAATGGAAAATTTATCATTAGCGGTGGATCAACAGAAACACCCTACATCAAATCATTAAAATTAAATGGGGAAAAAATAAAAACGCCCTGGATTGACTGGAAAGACATCAAAAATGGTGGATCCCTTAAATACAATACCTCAAAAAAAATCAATGAATCATGGGGAGTAAATACCCTATCACCTAGTTATCAAAAGTTAAAAACCATAACGAACTAAATTTTTTATGAAGCAAATTTATTCCCAGAAAGCATACTGGAATACAAATTTAAAATACCTCGCGATTCTTTTGACCGTTTGGTTTTTATGCTCTTATGGTTTTGGAATTTTACTTGTTGATCAATTAAATCAAATAAATCTTGGTGGATTTCCTTTAGGGTTTTGGTTTGCTCAACAGGGTTCGATTTACATTTTTGTGGTACTGATTTTTGTATACGTACGACTTATGAATAACCTAGACAAAAAATATGGATTTGATGATTAAACTCCCTAATTCACTAACGATATGAGTGTTCAAGTGTGGACATATTTAATAGTAGGAATAACTTTTGCACTCTATATTGGCATTGCCATTTGGTCAAGAGCGGGTTCAACCAAAGATTTTTATGTTGCGGGTGGTGGGGTTTCTCCGCTTGCTAATGGAATGGCTACAGCTGCAGATTGGATGTCAGCAGCTTCTTTTATCTCCATGGCGGGAATTATTTCTTTTACAGGTTATGATGGTTCTGTTTACCTCATGGGTTGGACGGGAGGTTATGTACTTTTAGCATTGCTCTTAGCACCTTATTTAAGGAAGTTTGGAAAATTTACCGTACCAGATTTTATTGGAGACAGGTATTATTCAGATACGGCAAGAATTGTTGCGGTGATCTGTGCCTTGTTGGTTTCATTTACCTATGTAGCCGGTCAGATGCGTGGGGTAGGTGTGGTCTTTTCTAGATTCTTAGAAGTTGACATTAATACTGGTGTTATTATAGGGATGATTATAGTGCTGTTTTACGCTGTGCTTGGTGGGATGAAGGGCATTACCTATACCCAAGTTGCACAGTATTGTGTCCTTATTTTTGCTTTCATGGTCCCCGCTATTTTTATTTCTATTCAAATGACAGGCAACCCAATTCCTCAATTAGGAATGTCGAGCACTTTGAATGATGGTTCTGATGTCTATTTATTAGAAAAACTAAATGGTCTTTCAACAGAGCTTGGATTTAATGAGTATACCAGTGGTGCTAAAAACAAGGTAGATATTTTTGCCATTACACTAGCCCTAATGGCGGGCACGTCTGGATTACCTCATGTAATTGTAAGATTCTTTACAGTGAAGAAAGTAAAAGACGCAAGAAAATCTGCTGGATTGGCCTTATTATTAATCGCTATTTTATACACAACTGCGCCTGCAGTAGCTGTATTTGCTAGGGTAAATTTAATTGAAACGGTAAGTGATAAGCCTTATATAAGTATGCCCGAATGGTTTAAGAACTGGGAGAAAACAGGGCTATTAACCTTTGAAGACAAAAACCAAGACGGGAATATACAATATGTTGCAGATGCTCAAATTAATGAGTTAAAGGTAGATAGAGATATTATGGTATTGGCCAATCCTGAAATTGCCAATTTACCCGCATGGGTTATTGCCCTTGTAGCTGCAGGTAGTTTGGCAGCAGCTTTGTCTACAGCAGCCGGCCTACTTCTTGTAATTTCTGCCTCTGTCTCTCATGATTTAATCAAGAAGATTTTCCTACCAACTATTTCTGAAAAAAGAGAACTTATTGCAGCTAGATTATCTGCTGTAGTGGCCGTGTGTGTTGCGGGTTATTTTGGTATTAATCCACCAGGATTTGTTGCTGCAGTGGTGGCATTAGCTTTTGGATTAGCAGCTGCTTCATTCTTTCCAACCATTGTTTTAGGAATTTTTTATAAGAGAATGAACAAAGAAGGAGCGATTTCAGGAATGATTGTGGGAATTTCACTTATGTTGTTTTATATGGCCAAGTTTAAATTAGGATGGTTGGGAGAAACCCCACCTTCTTCCCAATGGTGGTTTGGAATCTCTCCAGAAGGATTTGGAACTGTTGCCATGATCATAAATTTCATTGTATCTCTATTGGTTTGTCAATTTACTGCCGCCCCACCACTAGAGGTTCAAGAAATGGTTCAGAACATAAGAATTCCCAAAGGAAGCCCAGAAATAATTTCAAACCACTAAGATTTTTAAAAACATAATTTTCACCTATGAACTCAATCAAATTAAGAAAAACAAGTCTAATCGTTCTCATTTCAATAGTAGTATTAGGTTCTTGTCAAAATCAAAAAATAAATAATTTCACCCAGTTTGTGGATCCCTTTATTGGATCTGGGGGTCATGGTCACGTATTTGTTGGCGCCAATGTTCCTTTTGGAGGTGTTCAGCTTGGACCCAGTAATTTTTATAAAGGCTGGGATTGGTCTTCTTCCTACAATTATACGGATTCTATTGTAAAAGGGTTTACGCATTTAAACCTCAGTGGAACAGGAGTTACAGATTTAGGAGAACTTATACTAATGCCAACCACTGGAGAACGAAAAACATGGAGTGGAGCAACGCAAAACAAATTTCTTGGGGATGTCGAAAAATCATGGTATTTGATTCATGGTAAAGAAAAACCTGAAGAAGCCTATGCATCATTCTACAGAAAGGAGACGGAAGTAGCTAAACCAGGCTATTATAGTGTACAGCTTGACGATTATGAGGTCAAAGTTGAATTAACTGCTTCTGAAAGGGTAGGTATGCACAGATACACATTTCCAGAATCCGAAGAGGCAAGAATCATTCTTGATTTAAGTGAGGGAAATTCCGACACCTCAGTAGAAACCTATATCCACCAAATAAATGAAACCACAATTGAAGGGTATCGTTTTTCGAAGGGTTGGGCAGAAGACCAAAGAGAATACTTTACACTAGTTTCTTCTAAACCTATTTCTGATTTTATTTTATATGAAGGCAATGAGAAAGTTGAAGGTGATGAAACGAAAGGTGTTTACTCTAAAGGATTCTTGGAGTTTAAAACTATAAAAAACGAAGAGGTTATCATTAAAATGGGTGTCTCTCCCGTTAGTTCGATAAATGCTTTAGAAAACATAAACGCCGAAATACCTCATTGGGATTTTGATGAAATAGTATCAAATGCAGAAAAAAAATGGAACAAGGAACTTTCCAAGGTTAAAATCGAGACTTCAGATCTAACGAAGAAGCGAATTTTTTACACGGCAATGTTCCATACCATGATAGCGCCAAATTTATATAATGATGTAAATGGGGAATATCGAGGGACCGATAAAAAAGTATATTCAGATCCAGGATTTACAAATTATACACTGTTTTCTTTGTGGGATACTTATAGAGCAGCCCATCCATTATATACAATAACACAACCGGAACGTGTAAGCGATATGGTAAATTCAATGCTGCTAATTTTCGAGCAACAGGGGAAATTACCTGTATGGCATTTACGAGGCAATGAAACCAATACAATGCCGGGTTACAGTGCCATTCCTGTTATTGTTGATGCCTGTTTAAAAGGGTTTGAAGGGATTGATTTAGAAAAAGCATATGAAGCAGTAAAAACCACTGCAATGGGTGACTTTGAACCTGGTGTAAAGGATTTAATGCAATATGGTTATATCCCCGCCGATCACGGTGCAGAGTCAGTGGCAAGTGCTATGGAATATGCAATTAGTGATTGGGGAATATCTAAACTTGCTGAAAAATTAGGCAAGAAAGAAGACGCTGCCTATTTTGGAAAAAGAGCCAAAGCGTATCAGCAATATTTTGATGAAGAAACTAGGTTTATGCGAGGAAAATTATCGGACGGTAGTTGGAGAACTCCTTTTGATCCAGTATCTGCTTTACATCGTGTGAATGACTATTGTGAAGGCAATGCTTGGCAATATTTGTGGATGGTACCCCAAGATCCAGAAGGGTTAATTGATCTATTGGGTGGTGACAAACCATTTGTTGAAAAATTAGATGAATTATTTAACAGGTCTTCTGACCTAGGAGAAGGTGCTTCAATAGATATTACTGGAATGATAGGTCAATACGCTCATGGGAATGAACCTAGCCACAGTACCGCATATCTATATGCCTATGCAGGGGAGCAGTATAAAATAGCGGATAAAGTAGATTATATTTTGAATGAATTATATAGAGATCAGCCAGACGGCTTAAGCGGCAATGAAGATTGTGGGCAAATGTCTGCTTGGTACGTATTGTCATCCATTGGGATTTATTCTGTTAATCCCTCTAATGGAGCCTATGTTTTTGGAAGACCTTTATTTGATTCTGCTACTATCGAATTACCGATGGGTAAAAAGTTTGTTGTGGAAACTGAAAATAATGGAGCGGAAAACATTTACATACAATCTGTAAAACTAAACGGCAATCCTTACAGTAAATCATTTATCACTCATAAGAATATAACTGAAGGAGGGATATTAAGTTTTGTGATGGGGCCAAAACCAAATAAGGAATTTGCTAGAAAAAGTGAAGATCGTCCAAAGTCAATTGTTTACTAGTAAAACAAATTCACTATTAAAATAAATTTCAAATACCATTAAAAGTTGATAAATGAAAAAAGATAATTTTATATTATTAATATTGATTTTAATCACAACGAATACAATTCTTCAAGCTCAAAACAATCCTGATAAAATTGCTAAGCTTGTAGATTTGGTAAATCCTTTAGTTGGATCAGACTCTGAGTTTGTGTTTTCCAATGGGAATACCTATCCAGCAGTTGCGAAACCTTGGGGGATGAATTTTTGGACTCCACAAACTGGTAAAATGGGCGACGGCTGGGGTTATACCTATGATGCATATAAAATTAGAGGGTTTAAACAAACGCATCAACCTAGTCCTTGGATTAATGACTATGCCGCCTTCTCCTTGTTTCCTGAAACAGGTCAAATCAAATTAAATGAAGATGAGCGTGCTTCATGGTATTCTCATAAAGCGGAAATTAGTAAACCACACTATTACAAAGTGTACCTCGCTGATTTTGATATTACCACAGAAATAACACCGACTGAGCGAGGAGCTCAATTTCAATTTACATTTCCAAAAAGTGACGAAGCTCATGTCTTAATTGATGGTTTTTTCAAAGGATCGATGGTAAAAGTATATCCCGAAGAAAGAAAAATTGTTGGTTATTGTAGAAATAACAGTGGAGGGGTACCGGATAACTTCCACAATTATTTTGTGATTTATTTTGATAAAGATTTTGAGAATACGCAAACATGGAATATTAACGAGGCTGAGAATTTGAATAACGAAAATTTATCATCTGAATTGGCTGCTGAAGGATACCATGTTGGTGCTGTGCTGAGTTTTAAAACAAGTGAAAATGAAAAAATTACAGCCAAAGTAGCTTCATCCTTTATTAGCCTAGAACAGGCCGAGATTAATTTAAAGAGAGAAATTAATACGGATACTTTTGAGCAAACGAAAGCTAAAGCAGAACACGCATGGAATAGTGAATTAAATAAAGTTGAAATTCAGGGAGGAACAACCGAGCAATTGAGAACATTTTACACCGCTTTATATCGAGTTTTATTATTTCCTAGGAAATTTTACGAATTAGATTCCAATGAAAATATAATCCACTACAGTCCATACAATGGTAAAGTACTTCCTGGCTATATGTTTACAGATAATGGATTTTGGGACACTTTCAGAGCTGTTTTTCCTTTTTTTACCATTATGTACCCTGAGTTTTTAAGTCAAGTCATGCAAGGCCTTGTTAATACATATAAAGAAAGTGGTTGGCTGCCAGAATGGGCAAGTCCTGGTCATAGAGATAGTATGGTAGGGTCAAATTCTGCCATAAATATTGCAGATGCTTACCTAAGAGGCATTCGTGGTTATGATATTGAAACACTCTATGAAGCAATCATAAAGAATACCAAATCTAAAGGACCTATTAATTCAGTGGGGCGTTTTGGAGCCAAATACTACAATTCCTTGGGCTATATTCCTTATGATGTGGGAGTAAATGAAAATGCAGCCAGAACCTTAGAATATGCTTATGCAGATTGGGCAATAGCGGAACTTGCAACTGCATTAAAGAAACCCAAAGATGAAATTAATCTATTTGCGAAAAGAAGCTTAAACTACAAGAATTTATTTGATGCTGAGATAGGCTTTATGCGAGGTAAAAACAAAGATGGATCTTGGGATAAAGATTTTACGCCCGATAAATGGGGAGATGCTTTCACTGAAGGGTCATCATGGCATTGGACATGGTGCGTGTTTCATGATCCTCTCGGATTAGCAGAATCGTTTGGAGGGATAGAAAAAATGAGAAATCGATTGGATGAGGTATTTACTGCACCACCAACATTTGATTATTCCTACTATGGTCAACAAATACATGAAATAACTGAAATGGTTGTAAGTGATATGGGACAATATGCTCATGGAAATCAACCCGTTCAGCATGCGATCTATTTATACAATTGGCTCGATCAGCCATGGAAAACGCAAATGCTTGCAAGAGATATCATGAACAAATTATATTCTCCTAATCCAGACGGATTGTGCGGAGATGAAGACAATGGTCAGACATCTGCCTGGTATGTTTTTTCTGCTATTGGATTTTATCCTGTGACTCCAGGTACAGGACAATATGCCATTGGTAGTCCATTGTTTCCCAACGTTAAGCTTCACCTTGAAAATGGAAACACCTTTGAGGTAAATGCAGAAAACAACACATTTGATAATGTTTATATAAATTCAATCTATAAAAACAATGAAGAATATAAGTTGAATTATATTTCTTATGAGGACATCATGAATGGTGATTTGTTTTCACTAAAAATGACGGATACCCCAAATTTAAACTCAGATAAAAGTGATGGGGCTAAACCTTACTCAATGAGTAAAACGCAACAATAAATTTTTATTGAATTCACTTTAATCGATTATTCCAGTCAGTAATGAAAACAAAAAATAGAATCATAAGTTTTACCAAACAGACCCTTTTTAAAAAAGAATCAATCGTTCCAAAACAATTGCTAATACCCTTTACTTTAGTCTCCTTACTCTTTGCTTTGTGGGGGTTTGCTAACGCAGTTACAGACCCGATGGTTAATGTTTTTAAAAAAGTATTAGAACTATCCAATTTTCAAGCTTCTTGGGTTCAAATGGCATTCTATGGAGGTTATTTTTGCATGGCATTACCGGCATCATTATTAATGCGGAAATATTCATATAAAACAGGAATTATTATTGGACTTGGGCTATATGCTGTAGGGGCATTATTGTTTTATCCTGCTGCGATAACAGAGCAATTTTGGTTTTTTTGTTTGGGTCTTTATGTTTTGACTTTTGGTCTTGCTTTTCTTGAAACAGCTGCAAACCCATATATTTTAGCGATGGGCGAAAAAAAAACAGCTACTCAGCGTTTAAATTTAGCTCAATCGCTCAATCCAGTTGGATTAATTGCGGGATTGTTGGTAGCTAAGTATTTTGTTTATGACAATATTTTATCTGATGATATTTTAGATTTTAGTTCTTTAGATGAAACCAGAAGAGCTGCAATTAGAGTTTCTGATCTAGCAGTAGTTAGAGATCCCTATGTTGTTTTGGGCTTATTAATTTTAGTGTTTTTTGTGTTGTTTATTTCAATTAAAATGCCACAAATCAAGATTGATGATGACAACCCAAAATTTAAAGACATTTTAAATAAATTATTGAAAAACAAAAAATACACTTTTGGCGTGATATCCCAAATACTATATGTTGGTGCTCAAATAATGACCTGGACTTATATTTATCAGTATGCTGAGGGGATTGAATTAACGCAAAAGAATGACGCAGAATATTTAAAAATAGATGTATTTAGATTTCAATTAATAGCATTTATTTTATTTACAATTGGACGATTTATTGGAACCCCAATGTTACGATACATTAGCCCAGGTAAGCTGTTAATGTTTTCGGCTATATTTGCTGTAATTTCAGTCACAGGAACAATATTTATTCAAGATATTACAGGGCTTTATTTCTTGGTCAGTATTTCTTTTTGGATGTCCATCATGTTTCCAACAATATATGGAATTGCTCTATTTGACTTAACAGAAGAGGAATCAAAAGTAGGCTCAGCGGGATTAGTAATGGCCATTGTTGGCGGCGCATTGTTGCCAATGCTGCAAGGATACATAATTGATGCAGGGGGAGATGGAGTAGCAGACACACTAATTATGGGTGTATCTGAGGTCAACTTTTCTTTTATTTTACCCATCACTTGTTTTGTTATAATTGCTGTATATGGGTATTATTCTCATAAAGTGAGTAAGCAATTATAGAAATTTATTCAAGTGAAACCACAGCTATAAAAACTTAATTTTAACGAATGATGAAAAAACCATTTTTTAGTATAATTCATGTTTTATTTTTCTTGCCCATTTTTGCTTTTCAAGCAAAAAAAGACACAACCTCTCTTCAACTTACGGCACTTTTTTCCGATCACATGGTATTACAGCAAAAGTCAAATGTGAAATTTTGGGGAAGAGATAAACCAAATAACAAGATTACTATTTTGAGTAGCTGGGGGAAGGAATCTAAAACAATCGTTAATGAAAATGGCGATTGGAATGTTTCACTTGAAACACCATCTGCTGGTGGTCCCTTCCAAATTGAAATAAAATCTATCCATCAGAAAATAATCTTAAACGATGTTATGGTAGGAGAAGTTTGGCTGGCTTCAGGTCAATCTAATATGGAAATGACATTAATGGGTTGGCCCCCAAATGATATCATAAATAATGCTGATGAAGAGATTGAAAAATCTGCAAACCCAAAAATTAGGATGTTTAATGTAGAAAAGCAAATTTCATTAAGCCCTTTAGATTCTGTAAGTGGAAGCTGGAAAATTTCAAGCCCAAATGAAACCAAAAATTTTAGTGCTTCAGCCTATTTTTTTGCTAAAGAATTATATAAAAACTTACAAGTACCCATTGGGATTATTAATTCAAGTTGGGGAGGAACACCTGCTGAATCTTGGACCAGCAAAATGACTATCGACACATTTGAGGAATTTAAAAGCATGATCCAATCAATTAATACCTCTAGTCTCTTCAAAAATGAATTAGCCTGGTTTGATCAATTTAAAACCATAGGGGTTCCTAAAACAGATAAACAATGGGTTGATTTGAACTTATCAGACAGTTTAATCCTTGAAACAAATGGCAAAGACAGTGACTGGGGTGAAATTCAATTACCAGGAAGATATGATAATCAAATAAAGGGGGGAGAATTTGATGGCGTAGTTTGGTTTCGTAAAAACGTCTTCATCGATAATTTAGATTCTGATTACACCTTAACTATTGGTGCCATTGATGACATGGATGAGACTTATGTGAATGGCCACAAAATAGGAGGTTTAACAGGCATGGGATATTGGAATAAAAAAAGAGAATTTAAAGTATCCAAGTCAATCCTAAACAAAGGGGAAAATACAATAGCAATAAGAGCTATTGATGCAGAAGGTATTGGCGAAGTAATTGGGCCAATGACACTCAGTAATAATGATATTAAAATCTCCCTAAATGGTGATTGGAAGTATAAGATCTTGGCAGAGATTTATAACAATAGGATTTACCTGTATGGAATTGATAAAATAGATTTCACCTCAAGAATTAAAACAATTAAATTAAATCCAGGAGTTCCTACAGTGCTTTATAATGGAATGATAAATCCTTTAATTCCATACACCATAAAGGGGGTCATATGGTATCAGGGGGAATCAAATGTTGGGAGAGCAGATCAATATAAGAATCTGTTTCCAGCAATGATCAAGGACTGGAGAAAAAAATGGAATTATGATTTCCCTTTTTATTTTGTTCAAATTGCACCATTCCAATATAACATTAACAAGGACAGTTCAATGGACAAATCTCAAGAGTTAAGAGAAGCCCAAAGACATTCATTAAAAACAAATAAAACAGGAATGGTTGTAACAATGGATATTGGAAACTTTAATAATATTCATCCATCAAATAAGCAGGGAATAGGAAGTAGATTAGCTAGATTAGCACTATCAAATGATTATGGTTTTAATGTAGTACCGTCTGGACCTCTATTCAAGGATTTAAAAATAAAGGGGAACAAACTCATCCTCGACTTTCATAACTATGGGAGCAAATTAATATCTAAAGGAGATTTATTAGGGTTTGAAATTGCTGGTGCTGATAAAAAATATGTTTTCGCAAACGCTAAAATCATCGGCAATAAAGTTGAGCTATATAGCAATAAGATTGCCAATCCTCTTTACGCTAGATATGGTTGGAAAGATAAAGCTGTTCCTAGTCTATTTAACTCAGAAGGACTGCCTGCTTCTTCTTTTAGACATGAAGAATAAAATCACCCCTTAATGATTTTAAAAAAGAGAGTTTTAAAACTTATAAAACTTATAAAACCTTATTTATAACGTCTCTGTAGGTCAAATTAAAACCATCTCCTGTGATTTTACTGTAGTTAATGGCAAAATAATTGAATTGCTTTTTTGCCTTAGAGTCCATCTTCATTTTTATTAATGAATGCATTTTATATAAAAAGGCGTCCATGTTTAAGGGATCTATATTAAATAATATTTTAGCAAGCGGGATAACACCTGAATACTCTTTTTTGTGAAAGAGTTTTTTCATTTCCATTGGAATAATACCCAAAACATCTAATTCAAAATCCTTTTTGAACCCATCAAAGTGTTCTTCATCAATGTACTGTAAAAACTTACCTCTATTTAGAATTTTAATTAGACTACTTAATGAGCTTTCCGTGTAAAACCCTTTTTTAAAAGAATCCAACTCTGATAAAAACATAAAATAGTCACAATAAAACGCATCACTATATTCCAAAATGAATTTTCTATCTGAATAAAGAATATCAATCCCTTCAAAATCTTTTAAAATATTTCTCAATTGATTTAAGGCAACATTTTTTAAATTTTTGGCATTTTGTTCAGAGCTATCTGGCCACAAAATAGAATGTATTTTTTCAGATGAAATACCGTTTGCTTTTGTTCGTTTACTATAGAATATAAGCAACAAAAAAAGCTGTTTTATTTTGGGACTGAATAAGTGGGAAACATCATTCCCTTTTATATCGATAGAACTAAAAACGCCAAATAATGAAACAGAGTTTGGAATTGTAATTTGAATATCCCTGTTGATTTCATATTTCAAGGTTTTTTCAATCTGTCCTCGAATTATTTTTCTTTCTTTCCTTTTAATAATAAAAATTATCACCATCGATATGGAAGTAAGTATACCTATTAAAAAAAATAGTTTCATGTATAAATTTTGACTTGCTTTCTGTGCTTTATCCAGGATTTTATCTTTTGAAACAGGAGGAGAATCTAAAGAGTAGATTTTTACGAGGCTAGAACCATCTTCTTGAAATTCTTGAGTTGTTGTGAATAATTCATTCGTTAGTCGATCAAAATATAGATTTGCATTTGTTCTAATTCTCTCAGAATTCATTGGAATTGTATCTCCTAGCATTCTATAATTCCCATCTTTCAATGAGTATTCATATAATTGCAAAGAAGTTGAAGAAATATATTCGGAATAACTCAAATTATAAAAAGCAGACGAATCTTCATTAAGCACTAAATTTCGCGAAGAAACCATATTGATTCCTTCGCGATTAATCTCCCATAACTTTTTAATTTTTTTCGTTTCAAAATCAATAGTATAGCAATCATAGTAATAGGTTTTACCGATGCTCTGATCACCATTCTTGTTGCCCTGTCCACCAAATAATAGCACTTTATTGTTTCTGAATTTGGCTACACCAGAAAAAAACCTAGGGTCTATGGTGTCTCCACTAAACTTAAGCAATTCCCATTTGTTTGCTTCAATATCATAGGCACTAAAATCATTTGTAAATCGAAAATAGCCATAGCCTCCAAAAATGAGTATTTTTTTATTTTGTGAATCAAATAAAGCATTGTGATGATGTGTTTGTTTGGAACGTTCTAAATTGCTTATGGATTCCCAATAATATGGATTATCTAAATCGATAGTAGCTATGGACGATGAATTTGCACTAATATCATATAATTCATATACATATAGTTTGTTTTCTGTAGAGTCTAATAGGCTATTCCCTAGCCTCATAGAGACATTTAAATTATTTTTAAATTTATTGAAAGTGGTGGCTTCATTTTTGAAATCATAAAAGGTTAAACTGTCAGAATTTTGGAAAATAAATCTGTGTTTACCCTCATCAAAGGCAATCGAGGTAACTTGTTTAAATGAAGACTCATATCGTAATTTCCAAAAATAGGATTCTTTAATCAGCCAATTTGCTTTTTTTACGTTTCCATATAAATCCCCTTTAGAGTCATAAACTTTTTCACCTTCGCTTTCATTGAAACCAAAATAATATAAACTTTTATTGTTTTTAATGCTTAAATCCCTCAAAGACATGGAAGGAACGTCTATAATACTTCTATGTTTTCCAAAATAAATTTCAGGCTCAATTCGTGCCTTAAACAAGTTTTCTTTTGAAAAATCTTTATTTCCATTAACAGCTAAACGTATTTCTTTTGTAACTGGATTGAAATTTAAATATATTTTAATCCAGTTTTTTGCATTAAATATTTTCTTTAAAAAAGGTATAGAGACTAAGGTTTTAACGCCATCTAAATTCAATTTTATTTCTCCATAATCTTCATCGTTGCCAACATAAACAAGTGAATAGGATGCAGAGTTATTTTTATCCTTAATATTTAATATATATCCAAACTTATCCGGATCGTGTATCGATAATTCGAAATCAAGGCTAAATTCATTAATAAATTTTGGTTGTTTATATTCAAACACATTATAGGAAGTTCTATCAGTAATTGCATCATCACTTGAATTAAAATTGATTCCTTGACCATTTACCCCAAAAGCAGTCAACAATAAAATTATTGACAGGAAATCTTTCGAGATTTTGTGCATTTTGATATGAATGTCTTTCAAGAGTAATATAAATTTAGTGTTGTTTTGAACTTAACTTTTTAGATAAAAGTCATGATTTCATCGTCAAATAGTTGAAATTATTATCCCGATTATCAAAATAGTTATTCTCAAAATGAAATTATAAATTAATATAGACATAAATTTAAGCCAATCTACTTAGCGCAAAACTTAAGTCTGTATTAATCGTCAATTAATTTACGCTTAATTTTTTAATAAAGTGACTTTTAATTTATAGTTAGTCAATAATTGACTTTTATACCATAGTCTTGGGGGATAAAATCTAACTTTTACAAATGAAAAATTTATTCCTGCGTATTATTTTCTTGCTCTTTTTTTTGTTTTCGAATCCGTTATAGACACACCTATGGTTGAAAATAAATCCATGAATAAAGGTATTTCTATCATTATGACTAAACCATACAGTCATAATTCTAAAAACAATAGCTAGTCCGATTTCAATTTATCTTTGAAAGTTATATCTTTAGTTAAATACTTTTTTATTATGGTTTCAAGATTTATAAAAATTATTTCTGCACTTTTCATACTTGCTTTTCTGAACGGTTGTCAGTCGGATACCTCTTCAAAACCTATTAAAAATCCCAAAATAGCCATTGCAGGATTGGACATAGAATCCAGTACATTTTCTCCTGCTACAACAGATGCTGCTGCATTTTTAGCAAGAGAAGGAGCCGCTATTTTTGACTATTATCCGTTTTTAAAAGAAGGTAGTCCACAAAGAGATACTGCCAATTGGGCTCCCACCCTTAGAGGACACGCCCTACCCGGAGGGATTGTTACCCGGAAAGCCTATGATTCATTGGTAGGAAAAACCCTTGCCCTGTTAAAAAAAGAATTGCCTCTTGACGCACTTTTTTTTGATATTCACGGTGCAATGAGTGTGGAAGGCCTCGACGATCCAGAAGGTGATTTTATCCAAAAAATTCGAGAACTTATTGGAACAAAAACGCTTATTTCTACTTCTATGGATCTCCACGGAAATGTGTCCCAACGTTTGGCACAACACACCGACTTGATCACCTGTTATCGCAATGCACCCCATGAAGATGCCTTGGAATCCAAACAGCGAGCAGTTGACAATCTTTTAGAGCGTTTACTTACCGGAAAGGGAAAGCCTAAATACAAAGCTTGGATCCCCATTCCTATTTTGCTTCCTGGAGAAAAAACCAGTACACGAATAGAGCCTGGGAAAAGCTTGTATGCCAAAGTACAACCCCAGACAGAAAAGGAGGGGGTTATCGATGCCGCTATTTGGATAGGGTATGCCTGGGCAGATGAACCCAGAAATCACGCTGTGGTAATGGTTACAGGTGATGATAAATATGCCGTAAGCGAAAGTGCAGAAACCTTAGCCCAACATTTTTGGAACGTGCGAGACCAATTTGAATTTGTAGCCCCTACAGCAGATTTGGATACCGCTCTATCCTATGCTTTAACCTCTGAAAAAAAACCTTACATTATTAGTGATATGGGTGACAATCCAACCGCAGGCGGTGCGGGAGATGTCACTTGGACGCTTCGTGAATTACTCAATCAAAAAGCCTTTAAAAAATCCTCAGGTCCTGAATTGATTTATGCTTCTATTCCAGGTCCTGAAATGATCGATGCCGCACTAAAAGTAGGGGTAAATAATTATGTTTCTGCAAAAGTAGGCGCGTCTGTGGACAATCGCTTTGCTCCTCCTCTCTTATTGGAAGGTGTCGTAGAGGCTATCCATGAAGGAGACGTACATGCCGAAACTGAAGTGGTTGTAAGGGTAGGAAGTATTAAAGTGATTGTTACTAAAAATAGAAAACCCTACCACAAGGAAAAGGATTTTACTCAACTAGGATTGAACCCACGCAAAGCAGATATTTTAGTTGTTAAAATTGGATATTTAGTTCCAGAGCTTTACGACATGCGTGGCGACTGGATAATGGCGCTAACTCCAGGAGGAGTCGATCAAGATTTAGAGCGCTTGGGCTACAAGCGAATCCAAAGGCCTATGTTCCCTCTAGATAAAGACATGGAAAATGTGAATCTAAAAACGCGCTTTGTTGAGGCTTCAGACAACCTCTAAAGCAAAAAGAGCTTGAGTAGCAACCAAACTAAACAAACTCTTTAAGTTATTTACGTTGCATGAACAACGTTTTTTAAATTAAACTAATTCTTTATGAAATGCAGGTTTATTACACCTCATTTCCTGAATTAAGCTCCATTTTGTTTTTTGATCAAGTTTAACGCCGACCCTTCTTTAAACCACTCTATCTGTTGTGCGTTGTAGGTGTGGTTAGCCATAATGGTATCTTTCGATCCATCTGCGTGAACAACCTCAACAGTAATTTGTTTGCCAGGGGCAAAATCTTTTAAATCCAAAAAGTTGAACGTATCGTCCTCTTGAATAAGATCATAGTCTGCTTCATTTGCAAATGTTATTCCTAACATTCCCTGTTTCTTTAGATTCGTTTCGTGGATACGAGCAAAAGATTTTACTAAAACTACTTTTACGCCCAAGAAACGCGGCTCCATAGCTGCATGCTCTCGAGAAGAACCTTCACCATAGTTATGATCTCCTACAACCACGGTTTCAATTCCAGCAGCTTTGTATTTGCGTTGTACATCTGGCACACCACCATACTCACCTGTCATCTGGTTTTTAACAAAGTTTGTTTTTTGATTAAAGGCGTTGACCGCACCAATTAAACAGTTGTTAGAAATATTATCTAAATGCCCTCTAAAACGCAACCAAGGTCCCGCCATTGAGATGTGGTCGGTGGTACATTTGCCATGCGCTTTGATTAACAATTTTGCTCCAGTGAGGTTGTCACCATCCCAAGCTTTAAAGGGTGTTAAAAGCTGTAATCTTTCTGAATCTTCTTTGACTTCTACCAGTACTTGGGAACCGTCTTTAACTGGAGCCAAGTATCCATTGTCTTTAACATCAAATCCTAAAGGAGGTAATTCCAGCCCAGTGGGAGGATCTAATTTTACTTCTTCTCCCTTTTGGTTAATCAAGCTATCTGTTAGTGGGTTAAAATCCAATCTTCCAGAAATTGCAACCGCAGCCACCATTTCGGGTGAAGCTACAAAGGCATGGGTGTTTGGATTGCCATCTGCACGTTTAGAAAAGTTTCGGTTAAAGGAGTGAATGATGGAATTTTTTTCTTGTTTGTCTGCTCCTTCTCGAGCCCATTGTCCAATACAAGGACCACAGGCATTGGTAAATATTTTAGCCTCTAAATCTTCGAAAATTTCAAGTAATCCATCTCTTTCTGCTGTATAACGCACTTGTTCCGATCCCGGATTGATTCCAAATTCGGCTTTGGTTACTAAGTTTTTTTCTACCGCTTGTTTAGCAATAGAGGCCGCTCGAGAAAGGTCTTCGTAGGAGGAGTTCGTACATGATCCAATCAAGCCCCATTCTACTTGTAAGGGCCAGTCGTTTTGTTTTGCTACTTTGGACATTTCTGCAACTGGGGTTGCTAAGTCAGGAGTAAAGGGTCCGTTAATGTGGGGGCTTAAGGTATCCAGATCAATTTCAATCACTTGGTCAAAATACTGTTCTGGATTTTGATACACTTCGGGGTCGGCAGTAAGGTGTTGTTTTACTGCATTGGCAGCATCGGCTACATCGTCTCGATCGGTTGCTCTCAGGTACCTTTCCATAGAAGTGTCATAGCCAAAAGTGGAGGTTGTCGCACCAACCTCAGCTCCCATATTACAAATGGTTCCTTTTCCAGTACAAGACATGGATTCTGCACCATCTCCAAAATATTCAATAATTGCTCCAGTACCTCCTTTAACAGTAAGGATACCCGCAACTTTTAAAATCACATCTTTAGGTGCTGTCCAACCGTTTAATTTTCCGGTAAGTTTTACACCGATTAGTTTTGGGAATTTTAGCTCCCAAGGCATATCAGCCATAACATCAACAGCATCTGCACCACCTACACCAATGGCCAACATTCCTAATCCACCGGCATTAACTGTATGCGAATCTGTACCGATCATCATTCCGCCCGGGAATGCATAATTTTCTAAAACTACTTGATGGATAATCCCCGCTCCTGGCTTCCAAAATCCAATACCGTATTTGTTGGAAACTGATTCTAAAAAGTTAAATACCTCTGCAGAGGTAGAATTCGCGGATTTCAAATCAATTTCCGCACCCGATTTAGCTTGAATTAAGTGATCACAATGTACCGTTGTTGGGACGGCCACTTTAGGTTTGCCCGCTTGCATAAACTGCAATAAAGCCATTTGTGCTGTGGCATCTTGGCAAGCAATGCGGTCTGGTGCAAAATCAACATAATCTTCTCCTCGTGTGAAAGGACGTTCTGATTTTCCATCCCACAAGTGAGAGTACAAAATCTTTTCAGAAGCGGTTAAGGGTTTTCCTGTTAATTTTCTTGCTTCAGCAACACGATTTTCTAATCGTGCATAGACTGCCTTGATCATTTCAATGTCAAATGCCATAATCCTAATAATTTAATTCGGTCAAAATTACAAAATTAAGTGTTTAGAATTCCCTCGTAGTATAGAATAAATTGATCTTTCAAGAAATAGTACAAATTATTACTTAAAGGTTTGATTAATTCATTTTATTTATTTCGGTGCACCTTTAATTGATTGTGCACTTAATTTATGCCATTCAATCCAGTAGAACAAAGCTGAAGAATAAAACGAAAGGTTTAAAGATAATTTTTGATGGACTGCTCGAAAATTGCGAATAATTCTCTCGGGTGATGGAGCGGGAAAAATCGGATAAAAATGGACGGGTTTCCTAACCTTACCTCCTCCACGCTATCCTAAACTTGAAACAGCAAAGACTTTTTGAATGGAATTAGCAAGATTAACCAAAAAAATATATATTAGTACAATATTAGCTGAACCAACTTGAAACGCGTTTACACGTTCGGTGTGTTGAGGGTTAAGAAGTCAAACTCAACTCTAGTCTATCGTTTAGGCTCCCGAAATTTAAAGCTAGCTTCTGTTTTTATCCGTAGACTTTTTCCTTTAAAAGTCCTTTATTCTCTTGAGCCCAATTATCATTGTAGGGTCTAGGTTTTCATATTTTACTATAGCTATTTTTAAAACAGAGTTTATGTATATAATATGAAAAATGAATACACGATATATTGATTTAATCGAACAATCGTTTGATTTCCCTCAGCAAGAGTTTGAGCTTTCTGGAGGCCATTTGACATTTCACAATATTGACTTAATAAAGTTAATTGAAACCTATGGAACTCCTTTAAAGTTCACCTATTTGCCACAAATTTCCAACAACATTACTAAGGTGAAGGGCTGGTTTTCAGAAGCCATGGCTAAACATAACTATCCCGGTGAGTATCACTATTGCTATTGCACAAAAAGTTCTCATTTTAAGTTTGTACTTGATGAAGCCTTGAAAAACAACATACATATTGAAACCTCATCGGCCATTGATATTGACATTGTTGAAGAATTAAAAAAATCAGGAAAAATTACGAATGACACCTTTGTGCTTTGTAATGGTTTTAAACGAGATCAGTACGTTGCTAATATTGGAAGATTAATAAACAATGGTCACTCCAACTGCATTCCAATTGTAGACAATTACGAAGAACTGGACCTCCTATCAGCCGCAGTAGATAATTCGTTTAAAATTGGAATTCGAATTGCCTCTGAGGAAGAGCCCAAGTTTGAGTTTTATACCTCAAGGTTGGGAATTGGCTACAAGAATATAGTTCCATTTTTTAAGGAGCACATTCAGAACAATCCAAAGGTAGACCTAAAAATGCTTCACTTTTTTATTAATACGGGTATCCGCGACAATGCCTACTACTGGAATGAGTTATTGAAATGCCTTCGTGTTTATACAACCTTAAAAAAAGTATGTCCAACACTTGATAGTTTAAATATAGGCGGGGGTTTTCCAATTAAAAACTCCCTTAATTTTGATTTTGATTACACCTATATAATTGATGAAATCATCAATCAAATTCAACTCACTTGTGAAGAAGAAAATGTACCAGTTCCAGATATTTTCACTGAATTTGGAAGTTTCACTGTTGGCGAAAGTGGGGGATCTATTTTTGAAGTTTTATACCAAAAGCAACAAAACGATCGAGAAAAATGGAACATGATTAACTCCTCCTTTATTACCACACTACCAGACGCTTGGGCCATAAACAAACGCTTCATTATGTTGCCCATTAATAGATGGGAAGATTCCTACGAGCGTGTACTTTTGGGGGGACTTACGTGCGATAGCGATGATTATTACAATAGCGAACAACATATTAATGCCATTTACCTTCCAAAGTTCGACACAAAGAAGCCGCTTTACATTGGATTCTTTAATACAGGAGCTTATCAGGAAAATATTGGTGGTTTTGGTGGTTTGCAACATTGTTTAATTCCAAACCCAAAACATATTTTGATCGACAAAGACGAAAAGGGGGTAATTAGTACTCGTTTGTTCCGAAATCAACAAACTAAAGACGATTTTTTTAAAATTCTAGGATATGATTAATGCTAAAAACTATGCAGGGATTCCTGATAAATACGCAAAATTAGACCGTGCTGAAACAGTACTTATTTCGGTCCCCTATGATGGCACAAGCACATGGCAGAAAGGTGCAGACAAAGGCTTTGATGCTTTTTTAGCGGCTTCCGAAAATATGGAGCTCTATGACATTGAAACAAATAGCGAAGTATATAAAAGAGGGATATACCTAGCAGAACCAATTAGCGAGAACTCCTCCCCAGACCTCGTGGTTGAACAAGTGCACAAAACAGTGAAAAAGTACATCCAACAAAACAAGTTTGTTACTGTTTTTGGCGGTGAACACTCGGTCTCCATTGGAACAATTCGTGCCTTTGAGGAATCATTTAAAAACTTGACAGTACTCCACTTGGATGCTCATGCCGATTTGAGGGATGAATATAACGGGACTCCCTACAACCACGCATGTGCTGTTTATGAGGCTAGCAAAACCACCAATTTAATTCAGGTTGGAATTCGCTCTATGGACAGTAGCGAAAAAGAGACAATGAACACAGATCAAGTGTTTTTTGCTGAGCAAATGATTTATGATGACTCTTGGGTAGATCGTACTATAGATATGATGACAGATCATGTCTTTATTACATTTGATGTTGATGTTTTTGATCCTTCTATAATGCCTTCTACTGGCACTCCTGAACCAGGGGGTTTACTCTGGTATGAAACCATAGAGTTTCTAAAAAAAGTGTTTATGGAGAAAAACGTTGTTGGCTTTGACATAGTTGAACTTTGTCCTAATCCAACAAACAAAGCACCTGATTTTATGATTGCTAAACTCTATTATAAAATGTTGTCCTACAAGTTTTGCCAGCACGATTATGATGACTTTTTAGATATCATTGAATCTACAGAGAAAATTAAAAAAATAGATAAACTAAAAGGACAAAACGATTTTGGAAATGAAAATGATTGATAAAGGAAACATAACACAGTTTATAGACACCTATTTTTTGCATTTTAACGCTGCAGCCCTAGCAGATGCCGCCAAGGCCTATAAAGAGCAGTTGGAGAATAAGGCTAAAATGTTAGTTTCACTGGCTGGAGCCATGAGTACAGCTGAAATTGGAAAAATATTTTCTGAAATGATTCGACAGGATAAAGTTCATATTGTTTCATGTACGGGAGCTAACCTAGAGGAAGATATCATGAACTTGGTAGCGAATTCTCATTATAAGCGCATCCCAAATTATAGAGACTTAACCCCTCAAGACGAATGGAATTTACTTGAAAAAGGATTAAATCGCGTAACGGACACTTGCATACCCGAAGAAGAAGCGTTTAGGAAGTTACAGCATCACATTTTTAAAATTTGGAAAGATGCTGAAGATAATAATGAACGATTTTTTCCGCATGAGTTTATGTATAAATTGTTATTGTCTGGTGTCCTAGAGGATGCTTACGAAATTGACCCCAAGGATTCATGGGTGTTTGCTGCAGCTCAAAAAAACCTTCCAATGGTAGTTCCAGGTTGGGAAGACAGCACCATGGGTAACATCTTTGCCTCCTATGTGCTAAAAGGCGAACTCAAAGCAAGTACCATGAAATCGGGAATTGAATACATGACTTTTTTGGCAGATTGGTATAATCGTAATTCTGCTAATGGAATTGGATTTTTTCAGATTGGAGGAGGCATTGCTGGCGATTTCCCAATATGTGTTGTCCCCATGCTATATCAAGACATGGAACAAGAAAGCACCCCTTTTTGGAGTTATTTTTGCCAAATTAGTGACTCCACAACAAGTTATGGTTCCTACTCTGGTGCTGTTCCCAACGAAAAAATAACATGGGGAAAGCTGGATATAAATACACCCAAATTTATCATTGAAAGCGATGCGACAATCGTAGCACCATTGGTATTTGCGTATATTTTAAATAGTTAATATGAAAAGATTAATTGTAGATTATAAAAAGTTGACCAAGGACATTTTGGATTTGTTGGTTAGTCAATATCCCTATGGATTTGATGACGAAGACGACATCATAGAATTTACTTCTGCATCGGGTGAGATAGTTAAAGCGGTTAAGGTTAATGCAGAAGACACCATTTATTTGGTCAAAATAGGGAGTAAACTTCAACAAGCCATTAAACAACATGAAGACACTATTTTTGAAGAAGAAGATGATTTTATAGATTTTGACAATCCTGTAAATGATGGTGAAGATTTGGAGGATAATTTATAGCACTCAACTAAAATTTCAGAAATAAAACACTAAGTAGATTGATTTCCCTCAGCATGGGCTTGAACGTTCTAAAAGCCCATAGATTTTTTATAAAATTGACTTAATAAGGTTGGTTGAAACCGAAGGAACCTCTTTTAAGTCGACTTATTTGCCGGAAATTTCCAACAATATGACTAAAGTGAAAGGCTGCTTTTCAAAAGGCCATTAAACCCTCGGTTTTACATCCTATTTTGGAAGGTTTATCTGTCAAATAGTCGATTATTTTATGATAGATTTACTATATTTATGAAAATTTTTTTCGATGTTTTTCAAGTATTTGCATTTTCATGTCATTTTTTTATTATCCGTATTTTTTAGCTTTATTTTTGGGCAAGAGCTCAAAGTAGACCTTCCTGAGAACAACGGTTTTTCTTCAGAGAGATTATCAAATATCGACAGGGTATTTTCTGACTATGTCGCAATGGGGAAATTGCCTGGTGCTGTCGTTTTAGTTGCTAGAAATGGAAAGATTGTATACCATCAGGCGATAGGCATGAGCGATATGGAACAAAATATTCCCATGCAAAAGGATAATATTTTTAGAATTGCCTCTCAAACAAAGGCTATTGTCAGTGTTGGTATCATGATGCTCCAAGAAGAGGGCAAGCTTTTGATTTCAGATCCTTTATCGAATTATATACCAGAATTTGAAGAATCTACTGTTGCTGTAAAATCTGCTGATGGAAGCTTTACTGTAGAAAAAGCGAAAAGGCAAATTAAACTTCGTGACTTGCTTACCCACACTGCTGGAATTGATTATGGATATGGATTGGCTTCAGAAGAATGGGAAAAAGCAGGGATGCAAGGTTGGTATTTTGCGCACAGGAATGAACCTATTCTTAAAACAGTAAAAAGAATGGCTAAACTACCCATGGAGGCTCATCCTGGAGAAAAGTATGTTTATGGTTATAGTACTGACATCCTCGGTGCTGTTATAGAGGTTGTTTCTGGACAATCATTAGAGGTGTTCCTGAAAGAGCGCATATTGGATCCCTTGGGCATGATAGATACACATTTCTATTTGCCAAAGTCAAAGGCTTCAAGACTTAGCGTTGTTTACAGCCAATGTGGTGATAAACTTTTGAGAGCTGCTGCCGATGGAAGACCCCAATTTAAATGGGATGATGAAGTAAACTGTATTGGGAACAATCAAACGCAAGGGCAGTATTTAAATGGTCCAGGCCGCAGTTTTTCGGGAGGCGCAGGCTTGTTAAGTACTTCTACCGATTATGCCATTTTTCTTCAAATGATGCTTAACAATGGGTTGTATAATGATGTGAGAATATTATCTAGAAAATCTGTTGAACTCATGACCGCCAATCATTTGGGTGGAGATCATTACAAAGATGTAAAGTTTCCATGGGATTGGGGTGTGGGCTTTGGATTAGGATTTTCTGTTACAACAGATGCCGGAGATCGCGGAGTGCTTGGAAGCCTTGGTGAATTCGGATGGGGTGGTGCCTATCACTCTAGCTATTGGGTTGACCCAAATGAAAACCTAGTTGTTGTTTACTTCACACAGGTAGCCCCAATCAATCTAGATGACCATCAAAAACTACGCAATTTAATCTATCAAGCTATCGTTGATTAAATGCGAATAAATTAATCCCCATCCTACTAAAATAAGCTAGCGAATTACTTCAATTGCTTTCCCACCTTTATCGTTGTTGTCAAATGCACGAAGCATTACTTTCGCATCAGCTGCTACGGAAATGGGACCATCATAAACTTTATCGTTTGTGGTGGGCAAGGCGCCATCAATCGAATAGCGTAATTTAATGCCTGGAAAATGTGTGCGAACAAATAAGGTGTCATTTCTAATGATACCTCCTGGTTTAGGAAGATGGATATTTAAATCTTTAAACTGCTTGTTTAGAAAGGGAATAGTGTTTTGCCCTAATGTGTTAACAAACACATTCCATTGCTCAAGCATAGGTGCTTTTTGTTGACTTGCTGGAAGATTTATCCAATCAGGACGACTGACCCAAGCTCGCTCGGCAAATACCATCAGGTTGGGTAAGATCATCTCGTTTAAAATCGCTTCATTACGAACTGTTTCACCAAATAATTGACTTTGTATCCCAATCAGATTACTGCGCTTATTGGGATCTAATGTTACTTTTTTGGCGATATATTCCTCCGATAATTTATGCTTATGTTTACTTTGTAGATTATTTACGGAAAAGAAAAAGTGTTGAATTCCAATGTATAAAGTGACCAATATCGATGACTTATAACTGACGGTTTAATTTTAAATAAAATACATTAATAACAATAATTACTTAT
>Ga0115550_1000757_pt1 | contig 26229 bp, 29 predicted proteins | sample COGITO_mtgs_1005_FD_87177 | JGI IMG/M metagenome (GOLD analysis project Ga0115550, IMG submission 87177) | Pelagic marine microbial communities from North Sea - COGITO_mtgs_100511 | ecosystem: Environmental > Aquatic > Marine > Epipelagic | place: Germany:Helgoland, sampling site Kabeltonne... | reverse complement strand
CCGAAGAACATGAGGGTTTCTTTGGGGTGACGATAAATATCACGAGCTTTATTTTCCGCGCTTCTATGCTCTCCCTGAATAGCCTGATCAATTAATATTTCTGTTGCATGCCCGTCGGCAATGACATTGACCGATAAGAATGAAAAAACAGCGCCGAAAAGCGTCAGTACAATGGCGGGCATTCTATTTCTGTTCATCTTGATTTTCCTTGTTAACATTTAGGGCGCACTCTTTAACGCTTAGAACACAGGACCGTATCATTGCCGCAGCAATCAGCCTAGTAACATATCACCATATGGCCTAACTACTTGCGCAAAATAATTGTTCGGGAGATCGCTCTGCCCTGCCGATAGAAGCGGATTAAAACCGGTGTATCTACGGGTAACTCTCGAACCACCTGATCGTATTCATCGCTATCATCGATGCGACTATAACCCAACTGCAGAATAACATCTCCGCGATTTAAGCCTGACTCCGCGCCCGCCGAGTCCGGTGAAACCTGCTCAATCACAACACCACCGCGAATACCCAGAGAACTGAGCTCACGATCACTGAGCTCGGCAACAACCAGACCGAGTCGGTCGCTGCCATCACCGCGACTGGCGACTGAGGGATCGTCACTACTCAGGCGACCAATTTCAACGGTTAGTTTCTTCAATTTACCCTGACGGTATAACTCAACCGGTGCCTTTTTTTCCGGCGCCATCATACCCACTACATGGGGTAAATCACCTGAGTCGATAATCGGCTGCCGATTAAAACGCACAATCACATCGCCAGGTCGTATACCGCCCTTATCAGCCGGACTATCTGGCTCAACCGCGTTGATTAACGCACCTTGAGGCTTATCGAGATCCAGTGATCGAGCGAGATCTTTATCAACATCCTGAATCACTACGCCGAGCCAGCCGCGCTGCACCTCGCCGTTTTCCTTTAGCTGCTCAATCACACCCACGGCGACGCTGGTCGGAATAGCGAAGGAGAGCCCAATGGATCCGCCTGAGCGGGAATAGATCTGCGAGTTAATCCCCACGACCTCGCCGTCGAGATTGAACAGTGGCCCACCGGAATTACCCGGATTAATCGCCACATCAGTCTGAATAAAAGGCACGTAATTCTCACCCTTCTCGGTGGGAATACTGCGCCCGATGGCGCTGACAATACCGACGCTCGCCGAATAATCGAGGCCAAAGGGAGACCCTATCGCCAGCACCCATTCGCCTACTTTTAATCGATCTGGCTCTGCCAGCTTTAAGGTTGGCAGATTTTCAGCGTCAATTTTTAACAGGGCAAGATCTGAACGACGGTCTTTGCCGACGATCTCAGCAGTAAATTCGCGTCGATCAGCAAAGCGCACAACGATTTCATCCGCCCCATCAATGACATGATGATTAGTGACAATATAACCATCACTCGACATAACAAAGCCCGACCCCATGGCAAGCACCGGCCGTTCGGCTCGCTGTCGCTCGCGCTGCTGGAACAGATCGCGAAAAATATCCGGAATCTGGCCAGGAGCAATCTGTGCCGATCTGTTTTGGCGCACTTTCTGAACTGTATTGATTTTTACCACTGCGGGCGAATTCTCCTCAATCAACGCAGTAAAATCCGGCAACTGGGCAGCAGCAGTGAGGGAGGCAAAAGCGAATAGCACGAAGGAAGTAACAACGACGAATCTTTTAAGCACTAACTTTCTCCAATAGTTAAGGTGATATTTTTTTGGTAGACACGGCAACCTCTTACCCAATACCCAGTCTGTTCCAACATAATAGTTAACTCGCGGCGGAACAGTGGTTAAAATTTTTCCTTGCAGACAATGACTCTGCGGTAGTGAGCTGGATAATCAAATAGTCAGTCGCCTAGATGAGACAACAGAGTTAAAAAATAGTTGGTTCAATGCTGTAAATTGAGAGTGCTGGTTTCACTCTGAGGCTCAATCAGGACGGGATTAAAACGTAAATCGTTACGCTTTTTAATGCTGTGTAAATTAACAGCCATCCCGCCAAGCAGCAGCCCGGCGAGCGCACCGCCAATACTCTGCAAATCAGTCGCGCCAAATATCGATGCACCGCATACCGCGCCGACAATTGGCAGCAGATAAACCAGCAGTGATGCCATCACAATAACGTCTTCAGGAATGCCAATAGTGACTGACTGGCCAACAGAGAAGGTCTCCGGCGACAGTTTGTTGCGCAGTACACGGATACGGGTAGTCTTGCCGGCCAGCTTAGAGAGAAATTTCTGCCCACAGCCTTTTTCAGCGACACAGACTTCACAGGCAGACTTTTGAATCGTCTCTACCCACAGACCATCTGACTCAATTGCAACAACAACGCCCGTTTCAAAAATCATATTAGCGATAGCTCACTAGGGCGACAAAGAGATTGCGCTGGCAATTTGATTTACCGTTGCTCGAGGTATTTCACCAACAACACAGATTGCATACTCTTGGTTGTTGATGTCAGCTTTGGTCAAAACAGCCACCGTCGCGCCTAGATTGGCATCTATGGACGGCAGCGAACGTCCCTTATCAGGATCTATAAACACCGAAAAAACCGCCAGACCATCGGTAAACATCATCGACTCCTGGCCATTTTCATCTGCTGCTCGATGCGAGGCGATAACGAAGCCTGGCGGAAGCCACTGCGCGCGCCACATCGATGGCGAAGAGGTAACCTGTCGATTTGCCTCTAAACAGTCAACTTGATCTACAGCCACACCAGCAAAGTCTTCCGCCTCTTCATCGAAGCCCATTTCCGACAGTGAAGCGCCAACCACAATTTCAACAAACTGGAAGCGCTCAAGTGGCTTACCGGTATGGCTCATCAACACTGACTGCAGTAATAGACCGGATTCTTTATCGATGGCGACAACATAACCATAGCGGTGCTTGTCTTTTGGCAACACATGGACCATCGTAACTTGACGATTGGCAATACGCCCATCGCCTTTGATATGGAACTCATAGAAGTCTTCTAGGCGAGCATAATTGTCGTTGTTGATTCTATAGGCATTGCCGCGCAACAACATATCCCCAGCCCGCAGGCAATCGACATTGTCGGTGCGACGGACAGCTTCACGCTGGGCACCATCCATATGCAAAATATGCTCAAAGGTCTGACCATCACGAACCCCGTGCATCACTTTTACGCTGGTTAAATTACCTCGGTACTCATAGGTGAACAGGCCCTGATAGTTCAGCTCTCTGGAGGCTTTGGCCATTCTCGCCATCAGGTCATGAGCCGACTCCATGGTCCCGGCGAACAGGGGCCCATGCAGCAAAACGGCGGCCAATAGAGCCGCCAATTTGATTGATTTTACGGTTAAGCTTGAAACCATTGTCGCTGTCTATTCCTTCTCGGTTGCTGCCTCACCATCATTTAATCGAGCAAATGGCAACATACCCTGATTACTGTTTAACACCGCGTGATTGGAGTGCTTGACCATGATGTCATTCATGTAAGCACGCAGTTCAGTTTCGGAGTATTTTTGCTTCACTTGCTGGCGAACCTCAATGACCGGCGTGACGTACTGAGACCTTTTATTGTTACCACCGGCACTGACCGTTCTGGCATTGATAATAGGCTGGAAGCCAGATGGAAATTGAATCGCTGGACCGGTATTTTCTTCGTCCATCTGCTCAACGCCAGCGAATTCGGAAACATCACTGACAGTATCCAGAGGACTGTTGAGCTGCTGCACGCCGAATACGGCCACCAGCGCCACTGAAGCAGCAATAGCGAAACGCCCCGCGGATCCGGCAAAGACGGCAAGGCCTCCCAGCCTATGAGCTGGCTCTTGCTCAATAGCTGCCGCGATGGCTGATGAATAATCAATTGATGCAATAGCCGGATCGCCTTTGAGGGCTGATGAGGCCATGTGGTAGCGTTTCCATTTGTTGCGCAATTCAGTATCTTCAGAGACTTCTTTGAGAAGACGGTGCATTTCCATATCGCTTGCCTCTCCATCCATAAAGGCGGAGAGTGATTGATCTAAGCGTTCTTTGTGATCGCTCATTAAAATACCTCGTAAACGCGAAATTTGATTGACGTTAGACTATTGCTGTTATGTAAATCGTGTGGGTAAGACCCGTATATTTTCAAAAGGTTCATCAATTTCTTACACACCTTCAATTAATTCTAAAACTCTTGCATCAATCGACTCTCTACCACGAAAAATACGTGATCTTATGGTCCCTACAGGGCAGTCCATTACCGCTGCAATATCTTCATAACTCAACCCTTCATACTCGCGCAATGTCACTGCAGTGCGTAAATCTTCCGGTAACTCAACAATAGCTTGGTTGATCACAGCTTCAAGTTCATCACGAAATAATTGATTCTCTGGGGAGCTGACATCTTTGAGTTGGTCGCTGCCAGAATAATATTCCGCATCGGCGAGATCAACATCTGAGGATGGCGGTCTCCGACTGCGAGCCACCAAATAATTTTTCGCTGTATTGACGGCAATGCGGTAGAGCCACGTATAGAACTGGCTGTCTCCGCGAAATCTGGGCAGCGCCCGATAAGCTTTGATGAATGCCTCTTGCACGACGTCTCTGACCTCATCGCTGTCGCGAATAAAGCGTGCCACGATGGCATGTACTTTGTACTGATACTTGAGAACCAATAGATCAAACGCGCGCTTATCCCCTTTCTGCACCCTGATAACTAACTGATGGTCGGTTGGCTCTGTTTTCTGATCTATCATCTAGCAATCCATTTATCTTAACAATCTAGGTTACCGTAGTTCGTCACGCTCAAAATTTAACATAAAACCTAGAGTGATTGACAAGTAACAAATTAGTTAGCTTGCATATGGGGCTTATATTATCATGCCGTTCTACACTATTGTGACCGTCTGATGAAACAAACTCACTTATATGATGTGCTGATTATTGGCAGCGGCGCCGCTGGCCTCACTGTTGCACTGCAAATAAACTCGAATTTGCGCGTGGCGCTAATCAGTAAATCCTCGCTTCAAGGTGGTGCCTCATGGCTCGCTCAGGGAGGTATTGCCGCGGTATTTGACAAGAACGACAGCGCGGAAGCCCATATAGCAGATACCTTGGTAGCAGGCGCCGGCTTGTGTCATGAGGATGCTGTGCGCTTTGTCGTCGAAAACGGACCCGGCGCCGTAAAGTGGCTGATTGATCAAGGCGTAGACTTCACCCGCGAAGACGACAACACAAGTTATCATCTCACTCAGGAAGGCGGTCACAGCCATCGTCGCATCTTGCACACCGCCGATGCTACCGGCAAAGAAATTACCAGCACATTGGTTGATCAAGCTTTGGCGGCAACTAATATTCATATCTTCGAACACCATTGCGCCGTCGATCTGGTCACTCAGGCAGATAGAAGTTCCCGCAAAATTCGCTGTACCGGCGCCTACATTCTCGATATCAATAGCGATGAAGTTGAGCTTTTTCAAGCCAAGAGCGTCGTTCTCGCCTCTGGCGGAGCCAGCAAAACCTACCTTTATACCAGCAATCCAGACGGCGCTAGCGGCGATGGTATCGCCATGGCATGGCGACGCGGCTGTCGTGTTGGCAATCTTGAGTTTAATCAGTTTCATCCGACCTGCCTTTATCATCCAAAGGCGAAATCGTTTTTAATCACCGAGGCACTACGAGGTGAGGGCGCGGTGCTTAAACTGCCTGATGGCTCACCTTTTATGCATACGTTCCATCCCGATGCAGAGCTGGCCCCGCGTGATGTAGTGGCGCGGGCAATTGATCATGAAATGAAGAGGCTCGGCAGTGACTGCCTGTATTTAGATATCAGCCACAAGCCCGCCGAGTTTATTACCGAGCACTTCCCCACGGTTTACAAACGCTGCTTGGAATTTGGTATCGACATAACAACCACCCCGATTCCCATAGTGCCCGCGGCCCACTACACCTGCGGCGGAATTGTCGTCAACACCAAAGGGCAGACGGATCTACTCAATCTCTATGCCATTGGCGAGAGCGCGTTCACCGGCTTACACGGTGCCAATCGTATGGCTAGCAACTCACTGCTTGAGTGTTTGGTTTATGCCCACGCCGCAGCTAATGAAATCAATCTGGTTAATCAGCAGATTCCTGAGCCGGACTTTATCCGTGCATGGGACGAATCTCAGGTGGCGTTCTCTGATGAAGATGTGGTGATCTCGCATAACTGGGATGAGTTACGACGCTTTATGTGGGACTATGTCGGCATTGTGCGCACGGACAAACGCCTACAGCGCGCTCAGCATCGAATAAAATTACTGCAAAAAGAGATTCAGGAATACTACAGCAACTATAAAGTGGGCCGTGATCTACTTGAGCTGCGCAATCTTGCTACTGTCGCTGAATTGATTATCCGCTGCGCCCTGCAGCGCAGAGAGAGCCGCGGCCTGCATTATACGCTCGACTACCCGGAGCCGTCAGCGATCGCCAAAGATACAATTCTTGTGCCGATCAATTTTGCCGGGCAAGATGTGATTATCAACCTCAACTAGCCTTGACGACTAGATCGGTCTATTACTAGATCGGTCTATTAATAGCCTGCGCAATAATCTGTGCTCTTGCGGCGACAGGCTATCGCTGGGAAGCACTCTGACGATCGATTTACCCTGTTCAGTTCGAAAGTAAACAATCACCAAATGACGAGTAACAAACTGGTTCGGGGCGAGCTGCAACTCCACTGCAGCCGCTTCCTGAGTCAGCCTTGTATGAGGGCCTGCTGCCGAGAGCAGCCGCCAGCGATCTGTGGCACCATCGAGCAGAAGCAATCTCTCAGGACGCTGAAAGCGGTAATCGACAATAAACCAGGAGGCGGCTACGCAGAGACACAACAACCCCACAACCCGCGCCCAAGCCATTAGTGGCAGAGCGATGATCAACGCAGCAGCTAAGGCGACCAAAAGTAGTCGAGCAATCAGAAAATAGGTTGACCGACTGAGATGAAATTCAGCCGACTTGGGAACGAGACTCATGGATGATCTGCACTATCCTTTGCATATCGGGATTATCCGGCGCCTGACGCTTCATCAGCCACATAAATAGAGATTGGTCCTCGCACTCGAGCAAGACCTCGAAGCGCAATTGATCAGCTTCTTCCAACAATTCGTAGGAGTCTTCAACAAATGGCTCAAGAATCAGATCGAGCTCTAACATGCCGCGGCGACAGGCCCAGCGCAGACGGTTTTTATTCATAGGTAATCAATAATTGTGTTAAAGCCGCATTATAAGAGACAATCAGCGAATAACCTAAACCGTCGACAAAGGATTGGCCATGACTCAGCAAACTTCTTTTAGTGCCGGCTCTGCTAACAGATCGGCTCCGAGAGGCTACATCAAGCTATCGGGTCCCGACAGCCGCAAATTTTTGCAGGGCCAGGTCACCTGTGACATGGATAGCCTCAGCGAATCAAACAGCATTAATGGTGCCCACTGCACGCCCAAAGGGCGCATTGTTTTTCTGTTTACAGCGCGCTGCGATGGAGATGACAATATTATCCTAGAAGTCCATCCATCGATCCTCGACACTGCCATCGCCAGCCTGAAGAAATACGCCGTGTTTTTCAAAACTGAGATCAGTGAGATCAGCGGACAAACTGTCAGCGACGAGGCGAATACATCCGACCTTGAGCGCTTGCGCACAGGTAGAGCAGAAGTCGTTATTGAGACCAGCGAAATGTTTATTCCTCAGATGCTCAACCTTGATGCACTGGGTTATATCAGCTTTAAAAAGGGCTGCTACACAGGTCAAGAGATCATCGCGCGCGCCCACTACCGTGGTGCAGTAAAACGGCGCATGCACCACATCAAAGTCCCGACCGACTCATTGCCCACTCCCGGGGATGACATTAAAGATAATCAGGGCAAGAGTATTGGCAATGTTGCCAGCGCTGCCCGAACAGATGAATCCAATATTGAAATACTCGCAGTACTGGCTGATAAATACAGCGATTGTGACGAGATACAGATCGGCGACCAAGCGCCGGAAAAAGTCTCTCACCTGCCTCTGCCCTATGAGATTCCAATCGGTCCGTGAACAGTTTATTGGTCGGGGTAGGTGATCATCAGCAACTGCTGGTCTGGGCCGGCATCGCATCGCTGATTGTATTTATCCTCAGTCTGTTATCTCTGCCGTGGTTGGTTGCACAGATTCCCGAAGATTATTTTTTGCCCGATAAACGTCAGCCTACACAGTGGAAAGACCAACACCCGGCAGTTCGTCTACTGACGTTAATCGGCAAGAACATGATCGGTTATGGCTTGATACTGGCCGGCATCCTAATGCTTTTTTTACCGGGCCAGGGAATTCTGACCCTGGTGATGGGCGCACTGCTGATCGACTACCCGGGCAAGTTTCAGTTGGAACGCAAAATTGTGAAGACACCTGCAATTCTTAGCGGTCTTAATTGGTTGCGCCGCAAAGCCAAAAAGCCGCCACTGATTACCCGGTAGCTGCTGAATCAGCATAAACTACTTTACCCACAACCACTTCGTTGCCGGCTCTAGGCGCCAATGGAATATTCTGCGCTAATAGCAAACTTATCAAAGCCATCACCGAGCCCATTAAAAACACCAGCATTGGCGACACCAGCCAAACCAGACCAAACAGCGCTGGGATAATCACCGCCGCAATATGGTTGATGGTGAAGGCAACGCCAGCAGTTGATGCCATATCGGCCGGGTCAGCGATTTTTTGAAAGTACGTTTTGATCGCAATGGCCAGCGAGAAAAACAGGTGATCTGCTACATAGAGCACCGCCGCCCAGTTCGCATTGTCGACAAAGGCATAGGCAGTAAAAACACAAAACAGTCCGCAATACTCAAACGTCAGCGCACGCCGCTCGCCAATGCGCCCCACCAGCGCCCCGATGCGACCAGCAAAGGCCCAGTTAAATAGATGATTGACAATAAATAGCGCGGCAATATTACTCACACTGTAGCCAAATTTTTCAACCATTAAAAAGCCCGCAAAGACAGTAAATATTTGCCGCCGCGCACCCCCCATAAAGGTCAGGGCATAATACAACCAATAGCGCTTGCGCATTAGCAGATGCTTGCGCTGCGGCGTCTTGCTCTGAAATCGCGGAAAACCGAGCCACATAAATAGCGTCAGAAGCAGACAACCACCACCACCGACTAAATAGATAGCTTGATAACTGAACCCTAAATATCCTTCAGCCAGCCACAGAAAGGCATAGGTAACCAGCGACGCCATCGAACTGACCGCAATTAAACGGCCAAGCATTGCCGGCGCTTCGTCAATACTCAACCACTGCAGCGACAGCGACTGTTTTATCGTCTCGTAATAATGAAAGCCTACAGACATCAGAAAGGTCGATAAATAGAGCCCCATAATTGAGGGGAAATATCCGGTTATTGCAACGCCAATACCGAGCAGCGCCAGTGATAGATAGGCAAACGTTTGCTCTTTTAAAATCAGCAAAACCAGTACCGCAGTGAAGGCTAAAAACCCAGGAATCTCACGAATACTCTGCAGCATACCGATTTCGGCACCGCTAAATGCTGCTCGCTCAACGACAAAATTATTCAACAGGGCCATCCAGGTGGCGAATGCGAGCGTCATGGCGACTGACATAACTATCAGCAGGTTTTTTGGCGTCTGCCAGGATTTTGTTGCCAACTACTGTTCTCCTAATTTAACCGTTTAATGTTCAATATCTTGCTCTCGGGGCAATTGCCAATCAATCAGCTCGTGACCCTGCTGTTGCAAATAATGATTGGTCGCAGAGAAATGTTTGCAGCCGAAAAACCCGCGGTAGGCGGAAAGTGGTGACGGGTGCACAGACTTCAATACCAGATGGCGAGACGGGTCGATAAAGGCACCTTTTTTCTGCGCATAGCTGCCCCACAACAGGAACACGACACCCTCGCGCTGGTCATTCAAAGCCCTGATCGCTCGATCAGTAAACTGCTCCCACCCTTTGCCCTGATGAGCACCGGCATTACCCTGCTCAACCGTCAGAGTGGCATTGAGCAATAACACCCCCTGCCTTGCCCAACTGGTCAGGCAGCCATGATTGGGCGGCATAATAGCCAAATCATGCTGCAGTTCTTTATAGATATTAGCCAGCGAGGGTGGCACCTTAACACCGGGCAATACCGAGAAGCAGAGACCATGAGCCTGATCGACGCCGTGATAGGGATCCTGACCAAGAATAATCACCCGGACCTGATCAAAAGGTGTGGTATTAAAGGCGCTGAACCATTGTGAACACGGCGGATAAATGACTTTGCCTGCGGCTTTCTCGCGCACTAGAAATTCGCGCAAATTTGCCATATAGGGTTGCTCGAACTCCTCCCCCAGCACCTCGCACCAACTGGGGTGCAGTTTAATCTTTCCCTGATCGCCCATATCCATCTCACATTGCTTTTTCAGCCTAAAACTCCTACCTGCAATTCGCTGCCGAATGGTACCATAGCGCGACATGCAACCTGCCTCAACTCTCAATATCTGGCGTCTCACCTGGCCAACCATGATCAGCAATATTATCTATATGCTGATGGGCGTCGCGTTTTTAAAAATTGCCGGCAGCATGGGCACCGATGCCGTCGCAGCAGTGACCACAGGACAACGACTGTATTTTGTTTTGCATGCGATCATGATGGGGCTTTGCAGCGGCACCACCGCCATGGTCGGTCGCAATTGGGGCGCTGGCAATAAACAACTTGCCGGACGTTTTGCCGCACTATCAGTGCTAGTGTTTTTGATTGATGGTGTCTTGCTCTCCTGGATCGCTATTCCCTTTCTTGAGCAGCTTGTCGGTATGTTTGGTCTTGCCGATGAAGCCCATATTATGGCTGTTGAGTTTAGTTTCTGGACAGCTATTTATGCACCGGCAATGTTGGTGACATTGGTCTTTAATATGTCCTTTCGGGCGGTAGGTAATGCCACCACACCACTGTGGGCAGCTATAGTTGGCGTTGCTCTGAGTATTGCACTGGGGGCCGCACTGACCTTTGGTTGGGCCGGCCTGCCCGAATTAGGTCTCGCCGGTTTAGCAATTGGCGGCGGCATTGCCACGACTCTGACGATTGCCGCCTTTTTGCTATTTTGGGCGCTCGGCTGGCTCTCGTTCAAGCCCTATAATCCGCTGCCGAATGTAATCAAAAATGGTAAAACACTGGTTGATATCGGCATGCCCGCAGCATTCGAGCAGGCCTTTTTTCAAGCCGGCATGCTACTTTTCATGATTTTTCTCGGCAGCTATGGCAACGCAGCCTTTGCCGCATACGGCATAGGGCTTTCGATTCTCGGTCTGATCATTGTTGTTGCCTTTAGCTTTTCCATTTCCGCGGCCACTCTCGTCAGTCAACACCTCGGCGCTGGCGACAAGCAAGGCGCCTACAATGCCGGCTGGCGCACCATGCGCACCTGCGTCTACCTAATGCTCTGCAGCAGTATATTTTTAGCCATTTTCGCCGAAGAGATTGCTCGATTTATGATCGATGATCCTGAGGTAATCGGACATATGGTGAACTTAACCTATGTGCTCTGCTTGAGCCTGCCGTTTATGGGGGTCGAGTTTAGTATGGCTGGCTCTCTACGCGGTGCCGGTGACACCCGCTTTCCAATGATGGTAACTATATTCAGCATGCTGCTGACGAGACTGTTAATACCGCTGATACTGGTTAAAATAGGCGCCGATGTAATTTGGCTATATGCCATGTCACTGGTGGATTTTTCAATTAAATCAAGTCTAAATATGTGGCGTTTCCGTAAAAAAGCCTGGCTTGGTAACGAATAACTCACTAACAACCAACAAACCAACAGTGACCCTATTTTTCATCAATAACTTAACTGGTTAAACCAATCAATGTCTCACGCAAACACAGCACTGCAATTCAATAAACAACATGATCTGCAAATAGCCTACTGGCTGCTTGCCTGTGCCGCAGTCATCTTCGGCATGATACTGCTCGGCGGAGTGACTCGCCTGACCAACTCAGGCCTATCGATGGTGGAATGGAAACCCATTATGGGCATTATCCCCCCACTGTCGCACGCCGACTGGCAGGAACTGTTTTTAAAGTACAAGCAGTTCCCCGAGTACCAGAAAATTAACGCAGGTATGTCTCTGGACGCCTTTAAATCGATCTTTATGTATGAATATCTGCATCGAGTACTGGGCAGATTTATCGGCATTATTTTTATCCTGCCGTTTTTGTATTTCTACTTTACCAAGCGAATTAAAGCAGGCTTAACGCCGAAATTGCTGATCATGTTAGTGCTCGGCGGTGGCCAGGGCCTGCTCGGCTGGTACATGGTTAAAAGCGGCCTGGTCGACAACCCAGACGTTAGCCAATATCGTCTAACCGCTCATTTGGGTAATGCGGTGTTGATATACGGCTTTATCCTCTGGACTGCTCTGGGATTATTGTCCGCGCCCAAACCGCAACAGGCTGGACTCAATATGTTTGCCTATAGCTTGAGCGGGCTAATCTTCTTAATGATTCTCTCCGGTGGGCTGGTTGCCGGCACCAATGCCGGACATGCCTATTCCACCTGGCCGCTGATGGGGGATAGCTTTATTCCCGCCGGACTCTACAGTTTGCAACCGGCTTGGCTCGCGGCCTTTGAAGACATCACCACAATCCAATTTAACCACCGCATATTTGCCTATGTGATTGTTGCCCTAGTACTGGTGTTTGCGCTGAAAGCACTGCGCGCAGAGCTGTCGAAACCTGTAAAGATTGCTGTTTTCTGTCTGCTTGGACTACTGGTTTTACAGGTCACGCTAGGCATCAGCACATTGTTATTTTATGTGCCTGTTCCGGTCGCGGCGGCGCATCAGGTTGGCGCAGTCGCCCTGCTAAGCGCCTCACTATTTATAAGCCACAGTCTGTACCACAGTTCAGGCCAACCTAATTAACCATTGGAGAAAGACGATGAATAAACTCACGACTACCTTGTTAGCAGCCGCCCTTGCAGTAGCATCCTTCAGCGCAGTAGCTGGCGACCCCGTCGCCGGCAAAGCCAAAGCCATGTCTTGCGCCGGCTGTCACGGCGTTAATGGCATCAGCAACAATGGCATGTGGCCCAACCTTGCCGGTCAGAAGCAAGCTTACCTCGCCAGTCAATTGCAAATGTTTAAAGATGGTCGCCGCAACAACGCGATGATGTCAGCTATGTCTAAGGGCTTGTCGGATACGGATATTGCTGATTTGGCAGCCTACTATGCCAGTTTGAAGTGATCAGCAACGTTGATCACCCTGAGAAAGTACAGTAAAAAAAGTACAGTAAAAAAAGGATCTCGCGCCGAATGGCCGGGGTCCTCTTTGGCAGCTAAGAAAAGCACAAAAAATATTAAAAACATCTCTGTTTGTTTTATTTAAAGCCTGTATAGTGACGCGTAAATAATAGAAAGCCTAAGTCAGTCCATCCACGACTGACTTAACACAGGAGCTCCCCCGCCAATGGCCGCAAAGTCCAGATGCATCATTATCGGCGCCAGTCATGCAGCAGCTCAGCTCGCTCCGACGTTACGCCAGCAGGGATGGACCGGTTCCATCTCGATGATCTCCAATGAATACTTCCTGCCCTATCATCGGCCACCTCTATCCAAAGATTACCTGGCCGGTGCAAAAAATGCCGAGCAAATCCTCATTCGCCCTGCGGCGATTTATAATAAGTGCGATATAGGCATCACCATGGGCGTGACTGCGGCGACCATTGATCGCCGCAACAAGCAGTTGCAGCTCGAAGATGGCATGACCATGGACTACGATAAATTGGTGCTGACCACTGGCGCGCGAGTGCGAAAAATTGATATTCCAGGTGTGGATTTAGACGGCGTATTTTATTTGCGCGATCTCAACGATGCCCAACAAATCAAACTATTCACCGGCGACAATAAACGCGCCGTCATCATTGGCGGTGGTTACATTGGTCTCGAAACCGCTTCAGCGCTGCGCAAGCTCGGCATGCAGGTCACCGTGCTCGAAGCCATGCCGCGTATTCTGCAGCGTGTCACTGCACCCGAGGTGGCCGCCTTTTACGCCCGCATTCACAAAGAAGAAGGCGTCGAGATTGTTGCCGATGTGCAAGCCATCAGCATCAGCGGCGACAAGCAGGTGCAATCGGTGCAGTGCCACAACGGCACTGAGTATAAAGCCGATCTCGTCATCATCGGCGTCGGCGTAATACCCAACACAGCACTCGCCGAACAGGCTGGCCTGACGATCGACAATGGCATAGTCGTGGACGAATACGCCCGCACCAGCGACGAAAATATTCTAGCCGCTGGCGACTGCACCTCCCATTACAATCCAATCTATCAGCGCCACCTGCGCCTCGAGTCGGTGCAAAATGCCCTCGACCAAGCCACAGTGGCGGCCAGTACGATTTGCGGAAATCTCAAGCCTTACTCAGCACTGCCTTGGTTCTGGTCTGATCAATATGATCTCAAACTGCAGATCGCTGGTCTCTCCCAAGGCTATACCGACGTGGTGGTGCGCGGGGATATTGAAGGCAGTCGAAGTTTTGCAGCCTTTTATATGCGCGAAGGTAAATTATTGGCGGTAGATGCGGTCAATCGACCACAGGACTTTATGTTCGGCAAGCGACTTATATTGCAGGGCAATCAGCTTGATCCAGAACAACTGGCAGATGACAGCCTGCCGTTAAAAACCTTAATAGCCAGTTAACGATTATCCTTATTACTTTTTATATTGCTTATTAGCGGAGTTTAGTTATGCCCAGAGTCACTTATATTCAGGCCGATGGCCAAGCACAGGAAATCAATCTGGAGGCCGGCAGCAGCCTGATGCAAGGAGCCGTTGACAATATGATCGACGGCATTGTCGCCGAGTGTGGTGGCTCGTGTAGCTGCGCCACCTGCCACTGTTATATAGACGCGGATTGGGTCGATAAAATCGAACCTGCCGGTGAGATGGAAACCGATTTGCTCGACTGTGTCAGTGAGCCTAAAGACAATAGTCGCCTATCCTGTCAGGTTAAGGTCACCGACAGCCTCGACGGTCTTGTGGTGCATTTACCAGCAACCCAATTTTAATGATTCCAATGTCCCAACCGCTGAGCCCAGCCTCTTGCGGTTGGGATAACCTGTAATACTTATCGCGGCCCATTCACCTGTGATCTCGAACAACAGCGAGAGACCTCAGGAAGCGCTGGTAAGACTCCTTGCCAACGCACTCTGTCATGCCAATAGTGACTTGCAGAACAACCACTCGAATCAAGATATATCCCTCACCTAAAAGCATTGCAAAACCTAGCCGCAAAACCATCCAACTTGTTTGTTTTTTTTAAACAGACGCGGTATAGTTTCCAAATCTTAATACTAATTATAAAAAAGGGGCACCTCTATGCCATACAGCACCGAATTTCTGCTTTCAGCTTACCGTACGATGAAAACTATCCGTGAGTTCGAAGAGCGTTGCGTCAAAGAATTTGAAGGGGGTAATATCCCTGGATTTACCCATGTTTCCAACGGTCAAGAAGCCATCGCCGTAGCCGCCTGTATCGATCTCAGTGACAAAGATATTATCGGCAGCACCCACCGCGGCCACGGCCACTGCATCGCTAAAGGCTGCGATGTTGGTGGCATGATGAAAGAGATCATGGGGCGAGCCACCGGTCTCTGCAAAGGCAAGGGCGGCTCCATGCATATTGCCGATATCGACAAAGGCATGCTCGGTGCCAACGCCATTGTTGGCGGCGGTCCGCCACTGGTCAACGGTGCCGCTCTGGCAGCCAAGACTCTCGGCACTAAAAATGTCGCTCTGTCATTTAACGGTGACGGCAGTGCCAACCAGGGCACCGTTTTTGAAGCCATGAATTTGGCTGTGGTGTTGAAATTACCGCATGTTTTTGTCTACGAAAACAATGGCTATGCTGAAGGTACTGCCGCCAACTATGGTGTGGGCTCAAACAGCCTAACCGATCGCAACGCCGGCTTTGGTATGCCTGCCGAGTGCGTTGATGGATTGGATTTCTTTGCCACCTATGAAGTATTAAAAACCGCCACTGAGCGCGCCCGAAATGGGGGTGGCCCAACAGCTATCGAAGCCATGTGTGTGCGCTTTGACGGCCACTTTATTGGTGATCCACAACTCTATCGCGGAAAAGACGAAATCAAAAACGCGCGCAAGAATCAGGACTGCTTAAAGATATTCCGCGAGCGAGTCATTGCTGAAGGTTGGCTGAAAGCTGCGGCGATGAACGCCATCGACAAAGAGGTGATGGTTGAAATTGAAACCGCCGTTGTCGATGCCCTGGCGGCACCGCATCCAGATCCCGCCACGGACCTTATGTCCGATGTCTACTGCTCATACTAAGGATACTGACATGACGAATCATTCTAACAATCCCACTATTGGCGGCAAGACGTCGATGAAGACGATCCGCGAAGCTATTAACGATGCGCTGCGTGAAGAAATGCGCCGCGACCCAACCGTGATCATTCTCGGTGAGGAAGTCTCTGGTGGTGCCGGTTGCGACGGTGAAGACGACGCCTACGGTGGCGTTTTTGGTGTTACCAAAGGCTTAATGCCTGAGTTTGGGCGCGAGCGCGTTATCGATACACCTATTAGTGAAGCAGCCATTATTGGCGCTGCCGCTGGCGCAGCCAACAATGGACTGCGCCCAGTTGCGGAACTGATGTTCTTCGACTTTATCGGCGTCTCCTTTGATCAGATCTTTAATCAGGCAGCCAAATTTCGCTATATGTTCGGTGGCAAGTCAAAGACCCCCATGGTTATTCGCGGCACTGTCGGTGGCGGTTGGCGGGCAGGCGCTCAGCACTCCAGCATGCTCCATTCCATCGTCACTCATGTCGCCGGCCTGAAAGTCGTTATGCCGGCCAACGCCTATGACGCCAAGGGCCTTATGGTGCAGGCAATTCGCGACGATGATCCGGTTATCTTTCTGGAGCACAAAGTCATGTATGACATTGCCTGTGAAGTCCCCGACGAGCAGTACAGCATTCCCTTTGGCGAAGCATCATTCCCGCGCCAAGGCAACGATGTCACCATCGTCGCGATTTCCAACATGGTCACCCATGCGATAACGGTTGCTGACATTCTCGCTGAAGAAGGTATTGGCTGTGATGTTATCGACCCACGCACAGTATCACCACTGGATCATGAAGCCATTCTTGAGAGCGTCGAAGTCACGGGTCGCCTGGTCATCATTGACGAGGGCAATCCGCGCTGCGGCCTGGCCACAGATATTGCTGGCATAGTTGCCGAGCACGGCTTCTACAGTCTCAAAGCGCCGATTCTCACCGTTACGGCACCCCACACACCAGTGCCATTTGCCCCTGAACTGGAAGATGCCTATCTGCCTAACGCAGAGAAGTTGATGGTCGCCGTTCGGGAAGTACTTGCCGCGGGCCGATCGGGAGCATAGTTATGACAACAGAAATCAAGCCGATCAATATGCCCAAATGGGGCATGGAGATGTCTGAAGGTGATATCAACGCCTGGTATTTCGCTGTCGGCGATCAGGTCAATGCTGGCGATGATCTAGTTGATATAGAAACCAGCAAGATTATCAATACGGTCACCGCACCCAGTAGCGGAATTCTCAGAGCAATTATCGGCGCTCAGGGCGAAACCCATGCCGTTGGCGCACTGCTTGGTGTCATCGCCAGCGCGGAGACTAGCGACGCTGACATACAGGCGTTTATTGCCCGCCATACCAGTGCAGCCCCCGAGTCTGAACCTGAAGCAGCTCCTGAAGCAGTCTTGACTGAAGCAGCACCTGCGCCTATCGCTGCGCCGCAGGTGTCCAGTAGTTCCAGTAAACTGGCCGAAGGTCAAGACGACAGTCTTGTCGCCGCATCACCCGTCGCGCGCCGTCTGGCCGCGGAATACGCCGTTAACCTGAATAATATTACTGGTACTGGTCGTCATGGCCGTGTCTCGAAGGGCGATCTCGAAGCCGCTGTCATTGCAGCCGGCGGCCGTCTCATCGGCAATACCAGTAACACCAAGGGTTCAGGTGCAGCTCAATACGGCGATGACAGCCATGTCAAAGCCACGCCAGTTGCCCGCCGCCTAGCGACTCAGCTTGGCATTAACCTGCTCGAATGTCGCGTCAGCGGCGATCGCGGTCGGGTCTGCAAAGCGGATGTCGACGCCGTCGCGGCACTGAAAAAAACACTGTTGGCACAAACAGGTAGCAGTGCAATGGCCGGCACCGGCAACACTGCCGTTGAGTCTCAGCCGATCAGCGGCATGCGCAAAACCATAGCCGCACGACTGCAGTCATCGAAGCAAACCGCGCCCCCTTTTCGTGTCCATATAGACGCGGAAATCGATGCCCTGCTTGAGGTGCGCGAGCAGATTAATCACAGCAACAGCGACGCCAAAGTGTCAGTCAATGACTTTATCGTTAAAGCCTGCGCCAGCGCCCTGATAAAGGTCCCTGCGTTGAATGTTCAATTCGACGGCGAACAACTGAGCTATTTTAGCAATGCCGACATCTCCGTGGCCGTAGCCATAGATGATGGCTTGATTACGCCCATAGTCACCGACGCCAATCACAAAGGCCTGGTCGACATTTCCAATACCATTCGCGATCTGGCCACCAGAGCCAAGCTCGGTCGACTCAAGCCAGACGAATTTCAGGGTGGCAGTTTCTGTATTTCCAACCTCGGCATGTATGGCATCAAACAGTTCGACGCCATTATCAACCCGCCTCAGGGCGCTATTTTGGCTGTCGGTGCCGGCGAGCAGCGCCCCGTGGTCAAAGACGGGACGCTGGCGGTAGCGACGGTTATGAGCCTCTGTTTATCCAGTGATCATCGCATTATCGATGGTGCGGTTGCGGCGCAATTTATGTCTGTTCTCAAAGGTTATTTAGAGCAGCCGGCCACCATGCTAGGTTAATGGAGCAACCATAAATTGACTACGCAACAATTTGACTTAATGGTCGTAGGCGGCGGTCCCGGCGGCTATGTGGCCGCTATTCGAGCCGCTCAATTGGGTTTCAAAACCGCCCTGGTGGAGAAACAGCACCTGGGTGGCGTGTGCCTAAACTGGGGCTGTATTCCCACCAAGGCACTGCTCCGTGGCGCCGATATCGCGCATACATTGAAGGAGGCAGAGCACTTCGGTTTTACCTTCGACAACCTCAGCTTTGACATCAAAAAGCTAGTTCAGCACAGTCGCTCAGTGGCCAGTAAGCTTACCCAGGGCGTGGCGTATCTGATGCAAAAAAATGGTGTCACCGTGATTGATGGCACCGCCAGTCTGGCCGACAAGTGCCTACTGGACGTCGATCACAACGGTACCATCACCCAATACAGAGCGACCCATATTATTCTCGCCACCGGTGCTCGGGCGCGAAATCTACCGAGTATCGAAATCGATGGCGACTCTGTCTGGGGCGCCCGCGAAGCCATGACTCCAACCGCTCTGCCGCGCAAGCTTCTAGTGATCGGCGCCGGTGCAATCGGTGTCGAATTTGCCAGCCTCTACAATGATCTCGGCACGGATGTGACTCTGGTTGAAGCGGAAAATCGCATCACCCCCGCAGAGGACAGTGACATCTCGGCCCTTGCCGAAAAAGCCTTTAAGCAGCGCGGTATCAAAGTGCTGACCAACAGCATTGTTCAGTCGCTGGATAACTCGGGTGCTAACACAGTTGCGCTGATTAGCGGATCCGAGGGCCAACAACATCTTGAATTCGATCAGGTGATTCTCGCCGTCGGTATTACCGGCAATATTGAGAACATGGGTCTTGAACGTTTAAACGTCGCCAGCCAACGCGGTTTCCTGCAAGCCGATGGCTTTGGCAAAACCAATCTCGCTGGTCTCTATGCCATTGGTGATGTTGCAGGTCCTCCTTGGCTCGCCCACAAAGCCAGCCACGAAGCGGTTATCTGCGTCGAAAAAATTGCCGGCGTCGAGGGTGTTAAACCGCTAAATAAAGATCAGGTGCCCGGCTGTACTTACTGCCGCCCTCAGATCGCCAGCGTCGGTCTCACCGAAGCTCAGGCCAAAGCCGCCGGACACAGTATTCGTGTCGGGCGCTTTAACCTCAATGCTAACGGCAAAGCCCTGGCCATCAATGAAGCTGAAGGACTGGTTAAAACCGTCTTCGACGAGCATTCTGGTGAGTTACTCGGCGCCCATATGATTGGCCCTGAAGTCACTGAACAGATTCAGGGCTTCGGCATAGCCCAGCAACTTGAGGCCACTGAACATGAACTGGCCCAGAGTATTTTTGCCCACCCCACCGTTTCTGAAAGTATGCATGAAGCTGTTCTCGACAGTCTCGGCATCGCACTACATCAGTAGAGTTTATCTATGAGCAATCAATTACCCATCCATGAAGGCCTCTTTACCTGGCCCTCAACCAAGCCACAGCTCTTGGGCAGCCGTTGTGTAAACTGTGCAGAAACCGCTTTTCCAGCCCAGCCTGACTGTCGCAACTGTGGCTCTCGCGAGACCAACATTGTTGAACTAGGTGATCGCGGCACGCTGTGGACCTGGACCATTCAGACCTTTATGCCCAAAGCGCCCTACCACAGTGACGAGACCGCAGAGACCTTTAAGCCCTACGGTGTCGGTTATGTCGAAATGCCCGGTGGCGTCCGTGTCGAGTCGCGCCTGCTACCCAGCAAGCCTGACGAGTTAAAGATCGGTATGCCCATGCAGCTGGATATTATTCCCTTTCGCACAAACCACACCGGCGACCAAATAATGACCTTTCGTTTTAGCCCAGTGGCGGAGGCATAGAGCATGGATGTAGCCATTATCGGTATAGGACTTCATCGCTTTGGTCGCTCCCCGGATATGTCCGGCATGCAACAGGGGGCTTCCGCCGTCCGCGCAGCCCTCGCTGATGCCGGACTCTCCTGGGCAGATATGCAATTTGCCTACGGTGGCAGCCAGGATGCCGGCAATGCTGATGCGCTGGTTAACGAGCTGGGACTGACCGGCCTGCAATTTACCAATATCTGGAATGGCTGCGCCACCGGCGGCAGTTCACTGCACGCCGCGTACAGTGCGATAAAATCTGGCGAATACGATGTCGGCGTAGTGGTGGGTTTTGATAAACATCCACGGGGTGCCTTTAACCCCAAACCGGCAGACTGGGGTATCGACGAGTGGTATGGCGAAACCGGCATGATGCTGACGACCCAGTTCTTCGCTCTGAAAACCCAACGTTATATGCACGAACATGGGATCACTGAAGAATCCTTGATTCGCGTATCGGAAAAAGCCTTTAAGAATGGCTCGCTGACACCCACAGCCTGGCGCCAGCAAGCACTGAGCTACGACGAAATCGCCAACTCAGCGATGATCAGCGATCCGCTGCGCAAATATATGTTCTGCAGCCCTGCCGAAGGGGGCGCGGCACTGATTATCTGCAATGCCGACAAAGCGCACCTCTACAGCAGCAAACCGCTATTCCTAAAAACCGCCGCCGTGCGCACCCGCCACTACGGCAGCTTCGAAGTCTTTGCCCCCTCTCAGGCCATGACTGTCGCCGATGCCTCAACCGTCACCGCCTCCAAAGCCGCCTTTGAACAGGCTGGAATCGGCCCCGAAGATATCGACGTCATGCAGCTGCAGGACACCGACAGCGGCACCGAAATCATCCATATGGCCGAGAATGGTTTCTGCGAACACGGCGAGCAAGAAAAACTATTGCGCGAAGGGGCCACCGGCATCAACGGCTCTATGCCAATCAATACCGACGGCGGCTGTCTCGCCAATGGCGAACCTGTGGGCGCATCGGGCCTGCGCCAAGTCTATGAAATCTGTGTGCAGTTGCGCGGCGAAGGTGGCGCGCGACAGGTGCCGAATAATCCCAAGGTCGGTTACACCCATGTCTATGGTGCCCCCGGCCTCAGTGGCGTCAACATCATCAGCAAATAATTAAAAAAATAAGCAGGAGTTTGTCCATGACCGATTTAATCAACGTAAAGCAGCAGGGCGACGAGCGCTGCGAAGGTATTAGCTACCAAGATCTCCTCAATGAGGAAACCATTGAAGTTCCGGCCTACCTGCGCGAAAACACCAACCCCTACATGGGTGATGACGACATCAGCGTCGATCGTTGGATCTCCCGCGACTTTCACGAGCAAGAGAAAGCAAAGCTCTGGCCCAAAGTTTGGCAGATGACCTGTCGCGAAGAAGATATTCCCGAAGTCGGCGACCATCATATATATGAAATCGTCGACCAATCGATTATTGTTACCCGCACCGGCGAAAATGAATTTAAAGGCTTTATCAATTCCTGCCTGCACCGCGGCCGCATCCTCCGCGACTGCGACGGCCATGCCGAAGAATTTGTCTGCCCCTTCCACGGCGCAACCTGGGATCTTAATGGCGAGTTTAAAGGTATCCCCTGCAAATGGGACTTCAACCATCTAGATGAAAAAGATATGAGCCTGCCACAGGTGCAAATTGGTACCTGGGGTGGTTTTATCTTTATTAATTTCGACGAGAACTGCATCCCTCTAGAGGACTATCTCAGCCCATTACCCGACCATTTCTCGCGCTTTCCACTGCACGACTACTACAAAGGCGCCCATGTTCAGCGCGTTGTGCAATGCAACTGGAAAGTCGGTGCCGAAGCCTTTATGGAGTCATTCCATACCCTCGAAACCCACAGCGAAATTCTGACCTTTACCGGCGACGCCAATTCTCAGTACGACACCTTTGGCGACCATGTCAGCCGCTCTGTCACGCCAATGGGTATCGCCAGCCCCCATCTGCCAGACGTCACTGAAGCAGAAACCATGCGCGATATTCTCGAACTCTCCGGACGCATGGCAACCGACAGCGCCGAGGGTCACGAAATGCCCGAGGGACTCACCGCACGGACCTATGTGGCCGAGACCAACCGTGAAATGTTCAGCGAAATTATCGGCGAGTCACTAGATCACGCCACCAAGTCCGAACTGGAGGATGCGATACTTTATATGCTGTTTCCCAACACTCAGGTGTGGACTGGCTACCATGGCAATATTGTCTACCGCTTCCTGCCCAACGGTGACGACCATAATAGCTGCATCTTCGAAACCATGATTCTGATGCGCTATCCAAAGGGCACAAAAAAACCAGATCCGGCAGAGAAAAATATCTTACGTCCAGATCAGGCCTTTAGTGAAGCCCCGGAAATAGGTGGCCTCGGTCCAGTATTTGATCAGGATGACAGCAATATGGCCGCTGTACAAAAAGGCATGATTGCCTCGAAAAAAGGCGCCGTCAGTCTAGCCAGCTATCAGGAGAGTCGCATTCGTCACCTGCACCAGAGCATTGACAAGTACCTAAAAGCCTAATGGCGTTTACTGCCGGGTATCAGATTATCTGAACCCGGCATTTCTTTGTCCCTGTGCCAGTAATCCTTAACAGCTTTGACCTTAACAGCCTTGCCCTTTTCAGACAGACACGAGACCTCTATGACCACCACCGCAGACTCATTAATTGCCGCCATCGACATCACCGACAACCGCAGTGTGGCTGTCAGTCTAGAGGGGAAGAATATTCTTATCTGCAAGGCCAATGGGGAATATTACGCCGTGGACAATCAGTGTACCCACCAGCGCACAGAACTCACCAAAGGTCGTATCAGAAACTGCTATCTCTCCTGCCCACTTCATGGCGTGCGCTTTGATCTGCGCACGGGAAAACCCATGGGAGAACTCACCAGAGTGGCGCTTAAAACTTATCCTGTCAGTGGCGCCGACGATGGCAACCTACACCTAGAATTGGATTAATCATGAAAACCAATCGCCAAGTTGTACTCGCCTCTTTTGTCAGCGATGCCGCTAAACCAGAAAACTTTGCCCTATCCGAAGGCCCTGTTCCAGAGGTGGGAGAAGGACAATTTCTATTGCGAAATATGTATTTCTCAATGGAGCCGGCGATCCGTGGCTGGGTCGATGGTAAAGCCAACTACTTCGAGCCCATCCCCATCGGCGGTGTGATACGCGGCCCCTCTGTGGGGCAGGTGATCAAATCCCGCAACGCAGACTTTGCCGAAGGCGAATTTGTCTACGCCCTCAATCAGTGGGAAGACTATTCAATCTGTGACAGCGACGCCATCCTGCTGGAAAAGCTCAAACCAGAGGCGGGTATACCGCTCTCCTATTATGTTGGCTCCCTCGGTGGTGCCGGCGCCACGGCCTATATCGGGCTGCGAGAAGTGGGACTCATTCAACCTGGGCAGACAGTAGTCGTCAGTGCCGCAGCAGGCGCCACCGGCAGCATGGCCGGGCAGATCGCCAGACTCTGTGGCTGTAAGGTCATTGGCATTGTCGGCAGTGATGACAAGGCCGAGTTGATTGTTGAACAGTTCGGTTTTGATGCCGCGGTCAACTACAAAACCGACGATGTTACCGCCGCCGTGATGGCCATTGCCCCTGATGGCGTGGATATCTATTTCGACAATGTTGGCGGGCCAGTGCTCAATGCCATGCTTAAAACTATGAAGGTTTATGGGCGTATTGTCGCCTGCGGAATGATCTCCGATTACAACCGCACAGATAACCCCAACCCGATTACCAATCTCTGGGAGATGGTCTCGCGACAGCTAACTATGCAGGGCTTTTTGTTGCCTACCTATCAAGACAAGGTGCCGGCGGCCATGGCGCAGCTGGAGGAGTGGATTCGAGCGGACAAGATTACCGTGATAGAAAATATTACTGAAGGATTCGCCAATACCCCCAAGGCGTTTTGTGAGCTGATGTCGGGGAAGACTGTGGGTAAGGCGTTGGTGAGGGTGGATGTTTAGGATATCCATCTCTACCCTCAGTTAAAACCAACAGCTCAAATATGAAGAGCTCAGGGGCCCAGCCAGCAAATTATTTTAAATTCGCTTGGAGGCCGTTTTGTAAACAGAGTTCCTTTCTCGTTTCCCTACGGCCACAACAGAGACGACTATTTCTTTATCCCTCACCTCATAGACGAGCCTGAAACCGGCACTGCGTAACTTTATTTTGTAGCAGTCCTTCATGCCACTCAGCCTTGCTGATTCAACTCGAGGATGTTCGAGCCGCTGCTTCAATTTCTTGCCAAACTGAGATCTAACCGAAGGCGCTAACGAGTGCCATTCTTTTAAGGCATCCTCTCTAAAGAGCAGCCTATAGGTCATCAATGTTGACCTCAATTTCGGGCTGGTCTAAGCGCGCGTTAACTAAAGCGGACAGCTCCATATCTTCAAGCTTATCCATCAGCAACTCATAGGCTTCAGCGGGAACACAATAGAACACAGGCTGATTGCGATTTAGCACGGCAACCGGAAAGCCTTCGCCCTGCTCAACCACCGCCATCGGGTTCTTCTTGAGATCAGAAATGCTAGTTGTTGAATCGGAGAGTATTGGATGTATCATGGGATTTCCCCTAAAAGACCTGTTAATGGTGCTAATAGTAGTACTATTAGTAAGCAACCTCAAGGTAAAGACCTGTTATAAGCACTATAAAAAAGTCCTTTAATATTAAAGTCAGGATCGAATTTTAATTAAGGTCCTACGAGATGGCAGGTTGGGGCTCCGCCAGGGTTAGGCGGTTCAGGTTTGGGATTTCGCAGTTTGGACTGCTTACTTGTCACCCTCAGCGGAGCCGAAGGGTCTCCTGCCGACTGTTTGAGGTCCTTTGACCACCCTTAGGATGACAGGACTTGGGCCCGAGATAAACTGAATTAGGGCTCCCCCTACTCCCGCTCTAACTGGACCTGATCCTCTGCCAAGGTCAACCAGCACTGCTTGCGCTCTGTCCAGACATGTACAGATGGCACCAGATCATCCACCTTATCCAACGTCCCGGCCTTTACAAAGATCAGTCCCATCTCTGGTGCCTGCTCTGTATCCGTAATCACCGGTGAACCACAGTTGCCGCAGAAGCGACGAAAGACTGTTTGGCCGCTGGTGCCTTTGTCTTCGAAGGTTTGTAATTCGCCTTCTAACTGCAAACTATCTCTTGGAAAAAACGCCACAACGGAGAATGCTGAACCGGCTTGCTTTTGGCAGTTGCGGCAGTGACAAACCACGGTTTCAACTGGTTTGGCTGGCACGGTGTAGCGCACCTGACCACAGAGACAACCGCCCTGCCGAGTGTCTTCATTCATGGCTATATCTCTCTTGGAAACATTCAATTAAAAAGCACTCAATTAAGAGAAAGTGCACCATCTACAGTAAAGGCTGAGCCGGTAACAAAAGAGGCTTCATCACTGGCGAGATAAACGGCCATGGCAGCCACATCTTCTGGTTGACCGATGCGCCCAATAGGGTGCAGTGCTCTGT
>Ga0115550_1000736_pt1 | contig 26556 bp, 18 predicted proteins | sample COGITO_mtgs_1005_FD_87177 | JGI IMG/M metagenome (GOLD analysis project Ga0115550, IMG submission 87177) | Pelagic marine microbial communities from North Sea - COGITO_mtgs_100511 | ecosystem: Environmental > Aquatic > Marine > Epipelagic | place: Germany:Helgoland, sampling site Kabeltonne... | reverse complement strand
GGACTATTATTTCTAACACCCAACATAATAGTTCTAATCTGAGCCAGCGTTGGATTTCCTTTTACTCTAATCACCAATTCACCGGGGTTTCCTCCGGGTGCCGTAAATAAATCATTAATGGGAGCATTTGCAACATCTCTTGCTAACTTGGTTTTCCCCAAAACCTCTAGCATCGCTTCTAGATTATTGGCTTTTGGCCAAACATCTAATGGTGCTAAACTTCCGTTTGGAGATATTTTTAAAGGAATTTCTAATTGATAAAAGTTATCATTTAAATCGGTTCCTAATCTTATAATTGCAGATAATTCATCATCACCAACACCTCCAACCATCGTTGGCTCGGCATGTAAAAACATTTTTAATTCTTTGTATCTACGTAAATCAACACTAATATTTTTATAAATAGCTCTTACTTTATTTTGAGCAAGATTATTTACAGTCATAGAAACTGATTGCTCGTTTTGCTGCTGAACAGTAGTACTCCCTTGTAATCTTTCTCTAATAATTCCTGGAGGTAAAACATATCTTCCTTCATTTTGCTCAATATTAACAACACCTACCTCAAAATTATTTAATTCTTGTTGCGTTAATGCTTGATCTGGGTTTACATTAGGATCTAATGTTCTCGTGTATCGTCTCCAGTCTCCACGAACCAAATCTAATTCTCCAAAACGCAAAACAACTGGCATTTTAAAATTGGTCATAAACATTCTAATAAAACGAATGCTGTTAAAATCTGATATATTATTGATGGGCGTTCCACTGCGAATTGGAATTCTAAATTGATACCATCTTGCCGTTTGTACTTGCCCGTTATTTAAAGTTACTTGGGTATCTTTTTGATCAACAATAAAGTTTTGACCCACGTTTAAATCACTACTATTTAATGAAACTTTATATTCATAATAACTCTCAACCGTATTCATCGTTTGATCTTTGTTAATGTCTTCTACATCAGGATATGTAGTTGCTGACGTCGGAAAAGATTCTGTTGATTGATTTAGAGTTGGTGAATTTCCTTGGGTATTGTTAAACAATTTATATCTTGTAATAATTGAGGCGTCAATAGCGTCTAAATCACCTCCTCTGTAATATCTATAATTATCGGAAGCAGGGTCTTCTAGATTAGCAAAAGCTGGAAATTTAATTCTTTCCTCATCATCTGTTAACCCATCTAAACCAACATCTTGTCTAGTACGTGAAGCATCTTCCTCATCAAATGCATAAATAATTGAAGGGTTTCTTGGAACTTTTCCCCATGGTGTATCAATAGTATTCGTGTTTAATCCATCAGTTGGCAAACCATTTTCATACATTTTCTGATTATCTTTCAAGATATCTTCAGAAATATTTCCTAAGTTAAAATATAAATCTCCAACTTGGTTTTGTGGGTCTTGCGGGTTAACTCCTTGTGGCAAACCTTCAGCGTTGGTAATAGAGTAATTAGTATAGGGATCCATCATCCAAAACTGAATATATTCTACGTTGGCTTGTTCAAAATTATTGGTTGTTAACGGTCTCATAATTCCAGCCCAACGAGTATTTGGATCTGTAAAAGTTCCATCTGAACTTACATTGTCTGTGTCAAAATTATAAGGTCCTCTTTCACTCGGAAAAAAAGATAAATCTAAGGTTCTAACCAAAGTTTGTTGTGTGACATCTAACTCTTGATTTGGAAATAACTCATCAAAATTTATTTGTCTTGTTTCCGCTCTAGAAAGTGCATCAGCATCAATATTGCCAGGTGTATTTCCTGCTCCATAAAAGATGGGATCAATATTATACCATGCTAATCTAGATCGTAAATCGTTATAGGTTAAATCACCTGCTAAACCATTTAAGTTCGCGGCTGATCTTTGAGGTGTACTTGCGGTATACCATTGTAGTGGAGTTAATAAACTAATCGGAATTTGAGAAGCCTCAAAATCATCGATATATGCTGTTGCGGATCCTGAAACATCTATTCCGCTTGGAGAGCCTGGAATTAAATATGCCATATCTGCTCTTATCGATAAATTTGAAGGAGCGTCTGTATCTACAAATGGTAATTTATTAACCCACTTTGTAAACTTTGGCATTTCTGTTGAAAAATCTAAATTCATTCCCAACATCGTATTATTGATAGGTTCTACACCAAAGTTTACTTTTGGTGTTAATGGTCTTTCATTTACATTTAAAATGGTGGCCCCTAATATGAAGTTTTCGTTAAAAATATGTTCAACATCAACTCCCATAAATGTTTTTCTTTGTTGATTAAAAACCGCATTATTTTCTGTTGAAACTTGAATTGGGATTCCTGATGATTGTAACCCCGGATCTAATATCTGAACACGTCCTGCTAAGTAATCTACTACATAATCTATACCTTCTACCAATTGTCTTCCTCCGGCTGTCACTGTTACAGAACCTCGTGGAACATTAAATGCGTTTAATGGAATTCCACCACTATTTTCAGATTTAAAATATCCTTTTAATAAGAATTTATCTTTGTTCTGATTGTTGTTTTTTACATTGATTTTTGTATCTAAATACAGTTCGTTAAACACAAATAAATCAACATCTGCCTGAACGTTTAGGGAAGATTCTAAATCGTTTCCAAAAGGTTCTGCTTGTGGAAAAATCACATAACCATTTTGAGAATTAATGGTAATTCCTTCTACATAATCAAAATAACCGTCTGGTGTTTGAAATTGTGTTTGGTCTAATCTGTCTAAGTTAAATACCTGAAGTAAAGGTGTGTTTGCAACACCTGTAGTTTGTGCATTTTGTAAAGTATTTGAAGGAATTCCTGTTTGGTCATCTCTATATTGAATCTCAAATCTAAAGCCATCTGGTGTTAATGGAAATGCCCCAAGCGCATATACATTTTTCATCATTAAGTTCCAAGTAGGAAACGCTTCTTCTACACCTGCAATTGTTCTTTTTGTTGTTAAAATTTCACTTCTTAACAACTTAACAGCTAAATTTTCAGGAGCTGTAATTCCGTCATTTGAAAATTCTCCAACTTTAAATGACGTTCCTCCGTTAGATGATCCAACAACGGTATATTCATAAGCAACTGCTAGAACTTCTCCATCGTTTAATCTTCGGTTTAATGAAACAAAACCTAATTGAGAATTTAATGTATACTCATTAGGCTGAAGCTTTCGCGCATTTTGTAATAGGCTATAGTCAGTACCTTGACTCATTCCGTAGGTTCCAGACAAGTAACTATCTACGGTTGATATATCTCTAATTTGCGAGTTTGATAAGGCGTCTGAAATATTATTTGACTCATTGGTTGGAAGTAAAACAGTATTTACAGCTGGTGCTGTTGGTGAAGGTATTACCAATCCATTCACACTTACATAATTTTCTAGTTTTGGTTCTGCAATATCTGCAAAGGCAACGATACTTCTAAAGTCTTCAACTGATGCATTTCTATTGGTAATCCAAACTTCAATTCTAGTAATATTAATAGGACTACTAATTAGCGGATAATTTTGTAATGATCTCGCATAATTTTCTCTAAAATATTGAGATAAGAAAAAGTGTCGGTCATTATCATAATCGGTTGCTCTTAATTCAAATTCTTGAACAGAAGAACCTCCTTGAGCTGTAACCGTATTACTTTCTGAGTTTTGTTGAGAAAATACGGCAGTAATATTTGTTTTCCCAAATTGAAGTTTTGTTTTTACTCCAAATAAACTTTGTGCCCCATTTATTAAAGAGTTTTTAATAGGCATAGTTACATTACCTGCTTCAATTCCTTGAAGAATATCATCTTCATTGGGTGTGTATTCTAGTTTAATTAAGTTTTGAAAATCAAAAGTAGTTTGTGTATCGTAGTTCGCTGTTAATTTTAAGCGTTCACCGATTTGAGCTTGTATTCCAGCATTTATTTGTTGATCAAAGTCAAATGTAAAACTACTTCTATTCTGTTCTGATAATTGAGGATTGTCAGTGTTTTGATATATAAAACCTAATTTAAGATTGATGTTTCCTGTGGGTGTAATTTTAATTTCGTTTCCTCCAAAAATGGTTTCAAAAAAATCAGAATTCACATAGTATGTTGGTAATAAATCTTTTTTAGCTGCCGCATCTCTACTATTTCTAGCAGAAATCTTACTCTTAAAGTATTCTAACATATCTCTTCTCAGACGATATTTATCATACTCTTCAGGAGTCATAAATATGGGAGTTCTTATATAGTAATCTCCTACTTTTTCTACAAAAACATATTTGTTAAGTTCTTTGTCATAAATAACCTCAATTTTAGAAGGATATTTTAATAACATTTTACCCGTTCTAGAGTGATTAAAATTATACTTAAGCTCTAAGGTGTCTTTTTTAGTAGTAACAGAATCTTTCTTTTTAGTAGTTGTCTGCGCATCTATATTGCTGACAAAACCAACAAAAAATAAAAAACAAACAATGTATTTTTGAAACTGATTCAATTGACTATAGATTCTTTAGTGCTTTTTTAATTAACAGTTCTACTGTTTCATTTGGAGAGTCTTTGAGAATATTTGCAATTGTTTTTTCAGATTGCTTTCTGTTAAACCCTAAAACTTCTAATGCTGATAACGCTTCTTCTTTGCTTGTATTGTTTATATTTAGGGAAAGTTCGTCAATATCAAAAGTTTTTAAAATCTTATCTTTTAAGTCTACAATGACACGCTGTGCCGTTTTTGCTCCAATACCTTTTACAGACTGAATTAAAGCTACATTATCTGAAGCTATAGCATTCTGAACTTCCTCTGAACTCATCGAAGACAACATTGTTCTAGCAATACTTGGACCTACGCCAGATACAGAAATAAGCAGTTTAAATACTTCTCTTTCGGTTTTAGTCATAAAACCGTAGAGTGTATGAGCATCTTCTCTGACTGATAAATGAGAAAATAATCGCACATTTTCGTCTTCTGGAAGTGCTGAAAAAGTTTGTAAAGAAATATGTAATAAATAACCAACTCCGGAACAATCAACAACTACATATGTTGGATTTTTTTCCACAAGTCTACCCCTAATCTGTGTAATCATTTTCTTCTTTCTAGGCTCGAATGTAATAAATTATTTGATTCTAGCGCTGTTTTTGTTGTGCATCTACAACTGCTACTGCAGCCATATTTACCATTTCATCTACACTTGCCCCTAATTGCAGAATGTGAACTGGTTTTTTAAATCCAAGAATAATAGGCCCAATAGACTCTGAACCATCAATCTGTTTTAATAGTTTGTATGTAATATTTGCTGATTCTAAATTAGGAAATATTAAGACATTTACTTTTTTTCCGTTTAATTTAGAAAAAGGAAATTCTTTTGCTAACATTTCTGGATTTAGAGCAAAATCTGCTTGTAATTCTCCGTCGATGTTTACATCAGGAAAATGTCTATGAATATAAGAAACTGCATCTTGAATTTTACGAGAGCTTTCTGAATTAGAAGAACCAAAGTTAGAAAAAGATAACATGGCAATATTTGGTTTCATACCAAACATTTTTGCAATCTTATACGTCATCTGAGAAATCTTCGCTAAATCTTTTGCAGTAGGATTAATATTAATTGTTGTATCAGCTAAAAACATAGGCCCTTGATTGGTTAGCATCAAGTTTGTTGCCGCGATTCTAGAAACACCTTTATCTTTTCCAATCAACTCTATCATTGGTTTTACAACCGTTGGATACGGTCTAGAATATCCGGTAATTAATGAGTCTGCTTCTCCTTCGTTGACCATCATTGCTGCAAAATAATTGCGCTCTCGCATTAATTTTTTTGCTTGAAAAAGTGAAATTCCTTTACGTTGTCTGGTTTCCCAATACTTATAACCAAAATGATTTCTTCTGTCTTCTTCTTCATCGGTTTTAGGATCATAAATAGGAACATCCGCTGTAAAACCTAGTTCTTCTTTTAAAGCTAAAATCACTTCTTTCCTTCCCAATAAAATTGGAAGTCCAATTTTTTCTTCGTGAACTCTTTGTGCAGCTTTTAACACATCTAAATGATCCGCTTCTGCAAACACAACCGTTTTTGGACTTCTTTTGGCTCTGTTATGAAGTAATCTAATTTCTTTACTTCCAGTTCCTGATCTGTCCATTAATTCGTCTCTATACTTATCCCAATCTTCAATAGGCTCTAAGGCAACACCTGAATCAATGGCTGCTTTGGCAATTGCGGGAGGAATTTCATAAATTAATCTTGGATCAAAAGGTTTTGGAATAATATATTCTTTTCCGAAAGAAAGACTTACCTCATCATATACAATATTTACTTGTTCAGGGACTGATTGTTTGGCTAAATCTGCCAAAGCATTGACAGCTGCCATCTTCATTTCTTCATTAATTTTTGTTGCTCTAACATCTAAAGCTCCTCTAAATATAAAAGGAAAACCTAATACATTATTTACTTGGTTAGGATGATCTGATCTTCCTGTTGCCATAATGATATCTTCTCTTGTAGCACACGCAACATCATATGAAATCTCTGGCTCTGGATTCGCCATGGCAAACACAATAGGATCTTTTGCCATAGAAAGTAACATCTCTGGCGTGACTACATTTCCTTTTGATAATCCAATAAATACGTCAGCATTTTGCATTGCTTCTTCTAAAGTATTTAGATCTTTATCAGTGGCAAATTCTTCTTTCTGTGAGGTGAGATCTCCTCTATCTTTTCTGATCACACCTTTACTATCACACATGACCATGTTTTCTCTCTGAGCTCCTAATTTCATGTACAAACGAGAACAAGATATTGCAGCTGCACCAGCACCATTTATTACAATTTGAACTTTTGCTAAGTCTTTCCCAGTAATTTCTATCGCGTTTTTTAAAGCAGCAGCAGAAATAATTGCTGTTCCATGCTGATCATCATGCATCACAGGAATATTCAGCTCTTCTTTTAATCTTCTTTCTATTTCAAAAGCTTCCGGAGCTTTAATATCTTCTAGATTAATTCCACCAAAAGTTGGCGCGATTGCCTTGACTGTTTCTACAAATTTATCAACATCTGTTGCATCAATTTCAATATCAAACACATCGATATCTGCAAATATTTTAAACAACAAAGCTTTCCCTTCCATTACGGGTTTTGAGGCTTCTGGGCCAATATCACCCAAACCTAAAACAGCTGTTCCATTAGTAATTACCGCTACTAAGTTTCCTTTAGCAGTATATTTGTAAACATTATTTCTGTCTTTTGCAATTTCTATACAAGGTTCTGCGACTCCTGGAGAATACGCCAAAGCCAAATCGTGTTGGGTTGTGTATTTTTTTGTCGGAACAACTTCAATTTTTCCTGGTTTTGGTTTTGCGTGGTATAGTAAAGCTTCGTGTCTTTTTCTAGAATCACTCATGTAATCGTCATTTGTGTGTGACTTACAAATATATACTTTATCAAAGAAAGACAATATGCTTCTATCTATCTTTTATAAACTGAATATTTTTAGTAATCTCTCGAGATTTTTGTTCGTTTTACTTGTGTGTTTTTTTATTAGATTAATACTTTACAGCAAACTATTTGAAACTAAAAATAATTTTTTAATTATGTGGTGAGGTTCATAAAGATAAATAATCTGTGAGATTCTTTAAAATTTAATTTGCTTGCAAGCTCCTTCTTCTGAATAATGTATTGAAAAACTATATTTAGTAAGGTCTACTTTTAATTGAGCAAATTCATTTTTTGATGACCAGGTGATATCAAGTATATTCTCTTCAGAATCATTAATATTCACTTCTCCTAAAAATGCTTTGGAAGTGTTTCTTAATCTCATTATTTTTAATTGATTTTTAACAATTGGAGTTTTTAGTCCTTCAGAAATATCTTCTTCAGACAAAGTAGTTCTGTTAATTTCTTTATGACTTCCACTTCCTCCTTTATCTGCAGCTAAGTAATTATTTTTTCCTGCAAAAATATCTAAATACCAAACTTGTGGAATTCCTGGCATAAACATTTGGATTGCCCGAGCTAATAACATCTTTTGGTTATCTTCTCCTAAAGCACTAAAAAAAGTGGCATTTACTTGATAGTATGATATTTTTTTTCCAGAAGGGTCATAGAGGTTTTTTACTCTTCCACCACGGTCTATTATAATATTCATGACTTCTTCAATCTCGTAATCTTTTAATAACCCTTCGTGATAGACTCCATTTACTTTTTTCCCTTTTAGATCTAATACGGGGATTCCGTCATGACAGCCTAGCATATTAACTGTTTTATAGCCTTTGTCAATAATTTCTTTAAACCACTTTATGAGTGCTTTGTTTGTTTGTTTTTCTAAGGTATGAATCATCAATCCTGGTAAAAAAAAATCATAAATTTGATAGCCTTCTTTTGCTACTTCATCATGCAAACCCAAGCCGTATTCTGCATGGATTTCTGGCAATACAATCAACTCATTTTTAGTTGCGATTTCTCTTACTCTTTGAAGGTAATCCCAAGTACCGGGCTTATTGAAAAAATTTGTTTGTCCTACTTCTTTATGTAAATAAGCAAAAGCATCTAGACGTAAAATTTTACAACCATACCCTTTTAATTTTGTCAGTGTTTCTTCATAAAACTCCCAAACCAACTCTGAGGAAGCATTAACATCCATTTGTCCTAAATAAGATTTTTTCTTAGCAATACTTTCAAGTATTTTATTTTTAAGATAGGTCAGTTCTTTAAAATCTATGGTTGATATAGCTTTTTTTTTATGAATAGCAGTATTGATTTTCTCGCATAGCAAGTTTTTTGTTTTTGTGTCTAATTTTAAGGAATTTAGATCTTTGGTTGTAATTTCATCATAATTTATTTCTTGGTAAAAAGTATTCCAATAAGGCCTTTCAGATCCGTCTGGGAATTGAACTTTTAAGATGGGTAACCCAGATTTTCTCATAAATAATTTATCGAGAAATTCTTTTTTGGGGATGATGATTCCATCTTCATTTTTAACACCTTTGTTTTGCCAAAAGGCATTCCAATTAATAAAGAAATCTTTGTATTTGGATTCTTCTCCGTTTCTTAAGAGGTCATTAAATTGGGGTGATGCAACAGAAAGGTGGTTTAATACAATATCAAACTTTAGTTCTATATTTAATTCTTCTAAGTTTTTTAGATCTTCATCGGAAACTAACTCTTTATTGATATTATAATCTATAATAGAAAAACCTCTGTCTAAATCGCTGTTAAAAAAAGTAGGTAAGACATAAAAAAAAGAAAAGACTTCTTTAAACTCTTGCTTCTGAAGCATTTTAATGGCATTTCTAAATGTGTGCCCAATACTATCTGGATATGCATTTAGCATTATTCCATTAGAAATTATATGATTTGATTGCTTCATACTTATGATAGAAGTTCTGATAAGATGTTTATATTGTTTGGCAGTCTTCCAACATTTTGCAACTTCAAAGCTGCTAGCTGAAGTGCGACTTTCAAACACTCTTGTAATGGTTTTTCTTTGATATAAGCAAACAAAAAACCTGACCAAAAAGCATCTCCAGCACCTGTTGTGTCTATTACTTTTTCAATTTTTATGGCAGGAAATTCGATAATTTTATTTCCTCTTTCAGAGAGCTTAACACCTCTACTTCCCATTGTTAGACAAACAATTTCAACACCTTCTTGATGAAAAAAATCAAAAATTTGTTCATGGGGTAATTCTTGTTCAAAAAGTCGTAGCATATCATCTTCACTAATTTTAATTAATGGATTGAAACGACAATATGATTTAATAACGTTGAAAGCTTCTTCTCTACTTTCCCATAAATTTTTAGAATAATTGATATCAATACTCAATTTGCAACCTAAATCAAAAGCTTCTTCAGCTTTTTTTAGAATAGTTGATTGTCCAGGCTTTTTACTCAATGCAAAACAAGTTGTGTGAAAAATATTAGTCTTAGAAAGTATCTCTGTTGGAATTTGATCTTCATTTATACAATAATCTGCTTCTCTATAAGGAATAAAATCTGGAGTACTTTCTGATCTAGAAACAAAAATGATACTTGTGTTTTTATTTTTTAGTTTTTTAATGTTTTCCGTTTTGACACCTACTTCAGAAAATCGTTTAAAAATATAATCTCCAAAACCATCATCTCCAACCGTAGAAATCATAAGTGAATTTAAACCTAGTCGAGCTGAGTTCATTGCTACATTGGCAGGAGAACCACCTAAATACCTATGATAATCCGGTGTGTTATTTATTGAAACACCTATTTGATGTCCAATAAAATCAACAAGTACTTCACCTACGCAAAGTATATCTATTTTATCTTTCAATACTATTTTTTTGAATTTTAATTAATTTGTTTAATCACTCATTACATCATTATTAACGTAGTTCTCCAATGATTTAGGCAGTTTAAGTCGTAATGCCAAAACTCCTGCTATGATAAAAAAAGTTCCTCCAAATAAGATGGCATTGACTGCGCTATTGTTCAATAGATTTTTCACTAAGGGTCCAAACGTTAGTGTTTGAATTCCCATAGGAATTACAATCATCATATTTAAGATTCCCATATAAACCCCTCGTCTTTTCTGAGGAACTATTTTAGAGACCATTGAATACGGAATACCCATCATAGCTGCCCAACCAATACCAAAGAGAATCATCGGTAAAAGAACCAAAAGTGGGTCTTGTATATATGGGATGCTTAACATGGCTATTCCTGTTAAAAACAAACTAAATACATATACTTTTTTGCCTCCATATTTTAATGCTATTGGAACTAATGCTAAAGCAAAAACTATTGTAGAAATATTATAAGTAGTATTCATTTTAGCTGCTTGACTTAATGCTTGCGCTTTATCAAAAAGCATACTTTCTTCAAACATAGGAGAAATAAACTGCCAATAAATAAACAAAGCATACCATTGAAATAAATAAACACTTGCCAGTTTCCACATAAATTTAGGCATGTCTTTAATCGCCTGAAAGATTTCAATAAAAGGTGTTTTTATACGATCTAAAATTGGTAAAGAATTGTGTTTATTAATATCTTCTAACTCTTTTTCAGAAGGCGGGATTTCTGGTGTCTTTAAAACCGACCAGAGAATCGTTCCTACGGATAAAACAGCTCCTATAAAAAAGGAGTAATAAAGCCATTTAGGAATTGCAAGTGCCGTTTCTGTTACGGTTTCAGAGCCTTCAAACAAATCTTGAAAAAGAAAGATGGATGCATTTGCCAATACTATTCCTGCACCCACAAATAAGCTTTGCATTTGATATCCAAAACTTAGCTGTTTGTTGGGTAATTTATCTCCTACAAAAGCTCGATATGGTTCCATTGCCATGTTATTTCCTACATCTAGAATCCATAACAAACCAACAGCAAACCATAAAGTAGGACTAAATGGAAACGCAAACAAACACAAGCTTCCGATGATTGCTCCAATTAAGAAGAACGGTTTACGTCTTCCCCAACGTGGCGACCAAGTTTTATCTGAAATTGCTCCAATTATAGGCTGAATAATAAGACCAGTAACTGGTCCTGCAAGATTTAACAATGGTAAATCTTCATGACTAGCTCCTAAGAATGAAAATATTGGATTTACTGCCGTTTGCTGTAACCCAAAACTAAATTGAATCCCTAAGAATCCAACATTCATATTAAAAATTTGCCAAAAACTTAACCGTGGTTTATTAAACATCTTTTTTATTATATAATAAGTGAAAACTCTTTAAAAATAATTGTTTTAATTTTAAAAAAAGAGCTCTTGTCTATATTAGTAACAAGAACCCTTTTGCAGTTAATCAAATAAAAAAAATATTTATTAAAAACTAAAATTAAGGCCTAATGAAATTGACCTTCCCGGTACTGGTCTAGCTCTAACATAGTTAACTTGTCCTGCTGTAATACTTCCTTCTTCTGATTCAGTGATTCCTAATGAATCGAAAAGATTATTAACCGAAAGATTTGCAGCAAAATTCTTTGTAATTCCAAAACCAATATTACTATTTACAATGACAAAACCTGGCATAATCAATTCATTAGAATCTTGAGCATATGCTTTAGATTGACCAATAAAACTTAATCCAATTACGTTTTGTGAATTGCTTCCAAAAGTATAAGATGGTAAAATATTATACATAAAATCCGGCTGTCTTCTTGGCGTGTTCCCGTCATTTGTTCCAGAATCTATTTGTGCATTAGTATACGTAATTCCACCTCGTAAATTAAAGTTATTTGAGCTATAAGTTCCCTCTAATTCTATACCAACAGATTTATAATCATTTTCTATAATACTATTTGAGGTAGCTTCAAAACCACCTTCTTCAGAAGTATTCGCATAAAATACTGTTGCAAAGAAAGATCCTTTTTCAAAACCTCTCTTATAACCTAATTCTCCTTGGGTTATAAAATCTAATGCATTAATTCTGTCCCCATCTAAATAATCTAACCCAGAGAATAAAATTCTGTCGGCTTTAGCTGCTGCACCTTTACTTAGTCTTGCAAAAACTGCCTGTCTATCTGCAAATTTATAATTGAATCCTAATGAATACGAAACATAGTCATAGTCATAATCTACGGTTGTAACATTTGCATTATCAACAGCATATACACTTTGTTCTGGTACAGAAATAGTATCATCATTATTAATATCAAATTCACGTTCAACTCCACCTGCAAATGAACCATCTACTCTACCTAGGTCGTAACGTATGCTTGCATCAATATTAAATTTATCCGATGCCTCTATAGTCATACTAGCGTAAGGAGCAGAGATATTATATTGTGTATCGTAATTTCTATGTAAGTTACCCCAGAAAGGTGTTCCATATGCGTATAATCCATTATCACTAAGTGACGCTCCAGTATTGTCTTGAATATTAATAAGTCTAGCATTTGTTCCTACTGCTTCTTGTAAATAAGAGGTCCATAACCAAGATGTTGAAACATTTTGTAATGATTTAAAATACCCAAAAGTTACATTTACTTTATCAAAAGACTTTGTTAGTTTGAAGTCATTCATGAAGTTATTTAAGTTGTTTAATTCAGTATCAAACATATGTATTCTAGAAACTATTGCTGTTCCTGGCACTGTTGTGCCATCAGTTGCATAAGTTAATGAGTTCCAATTAGCATCACTCGCTAAGATATCTGTTGCTGTAGCAACTTGAGAAGGAAAAGGTGAAACAAAGTTTCCGCTATTACTTGAAAAACGACCATTGTTTTTAATTTTCCATCCGTCAGCTAATTCAAAAGAAGCTTCTAAACCAATTGACACAGATTCTGGACGCATTCCATCAGCTACACTTGATCTACTTACTTGCCCATCTGCACCTAATCTCACATTTTGTGATAAGAAAGGAGTGTGATTTGAACCACTTAATGCATCAAATCCTGGCAAACTAGACCATGTAGGATTGTCATTTGTTCCAGTAACTTGAATTGGCATTGGTAAATAAGCAACCGCTCTATCATTTAAATATTTTCCATACACTCGTACATATCCTTTTTCAAATTCTTTGGTCAAATTAAATTTTAATTGACCTCCGTTATTTGCTGTAAAACCAACTTCTCTAATTCCTTCTCCTGCTCTATAAAAGCCTCCAATATGAAAATAAAGGTTTTCTCCAATAGGTGATCCATATTCAAAATCTGTTCTAAAAGAATTAAAATCTAATCCAAAAGTAGAGCCTAAAGATCCTCCTTCTGTTTTTCCTGTTTTACTAATTAAGTTGATAATTGCTCCTGGTGAATTTGTAGATAATGTAGATGCAGACCCCCCTCTAATTGCTTCAATTTTAGCAATATTTGAATCAAATCTTGTAAAAATATCTGCCGTAGCAAAAGACATGTCTCCAAATAAAAGGACAGGCAATCCGTCTTCTTGTAGCTGAACATATTTAGAACCTCCTGAAGAGATTGGCACACCTCTTACCGCTATATTTGAATTTCCTTCACCTCCTGAAGATTCTGAACGAATACCAGGAATGGTTCTAAAAATTTCTGCGGTTGTTCTTGGTGCAGATTGTTTTATTGTTTCTGGTCTCATTGTTGTAATAGAAATACTAGTTTCTATTTTAGACTTCGGATTAGATACTCCAGTAATAATAATTTCGTCTAAAGACTCTGCATTTTCTACCATAACAATATTTACAGTAACATTATTTCCACTTACAATCACTTCTTGTGTAAATGAATCAAAACCAACATAAGATGCAACTAACTTATAAGTACCGTCTACTATATTAGAAATCTTATAGTTTCCATCAAAATCTGAAACATCACCTTTTGCTGTCCCTTTAAGAAGAATACTAACTCCAGGAAGCGTTTCTCCTGACTGATTTTTTATAGAACCAGAAATGGAAGATTGCGCTAATACTCCTGTAGATGCTAGCATAAATAATGCTACAACTAACAGTTTCGTAATTTGTGTAATTTTTTTCATTGTGAATTTGTTAATTTTAATTGTTTTATTTTGATAAATGTATTTTTATTCATCTTTTTTTTACTAATAATTAAAATCGAAAACGTTTTCGATTTAACCGAAAACGTTTTCGATTTTTTTTTCACTACATTTATCATTCATATTACTAAGCTTATTCCAAACAAAAAGATCTTTTAATGAAACCAGTAACTTTAAAACATATTGCAGAAACTTTAGGAATCTCAATTACAACAGTATCTAAAGCATTAAAAGATTATCCTGATGTGAGTAAGAAAACTAAATCACTTGTAAAAAATCTTGCGAATACACTTAATTATAGACCTAATTCATTTGCTGTTAATTTAAGAACTAAAGAATCAAAAACTATTGGCCTTATTATTCCAAAAATTGTACATCATTTTTTCTCAAGTGTTATAAAAGGAATCATAGGTCAGGCAGAAAAAAAAGGATATTTAGTTATTATTTTACAATCTGATGAATCGCAAGATTTAGAGAAGAAGCAAATAAATCTACTTCTAAATAAAAGAGTAGATGGAATTTTAATTTCATTAGCTAATTCTACTGTTGACTTTTCTCATATTAATAGTGCCCTAGAAAGGAACGTTCCTTTAGTAATGTTTGATAAGATTGCTAAAATTGTTAATTGCTCAAAAGTTATTATAGACGATAGAAAAGCTGCATATACAGCTACAAAACACTTAATAGACACTGGATGTAAACGGATTGCTCATTTTAGAGGACCTTTGATTCCACAAAATTCTATTGATCGTTTTTTTGGTTATAAGAAAGCACTTGAAGATCATGGAATTCCTTATGACCCTTCACTGGTTTACATTTGTGAGAATCTAAGTTATCAAGAAGGGCAGGGTTTTGCCAAACAATTAATTGCTGAACACAAAGATGTTGATGGTCTTTTTACAAATCCAGATCTAGTTGCTATTGGAGCCATTTCAGTTTTTAATGAATTAGGAGTTAAGATACCAGACCAAATATCTGTAGTTGGCTTTAGTAATTGGTTCATGTCATCAGCAATTACTCCATCATTAACAACCATTAACCAGCCTGGTTATGAGATTGGAAAAGCTGCATTCAAGCAATTATATAAAGAATTAAAAATGAAAAAGAAAGGAAAAACTATTCTTCCAAAAATTATTGAATTACCTACAAACCTTATTCAACGAAATTCTACAAGAAAACCTATCTCTTAAAAAACTCTTTTTATTCTAGAATAATTTCTTTAAAAAGAGCTTGTCTTATTTTTAAGACTTTATTGTAACTTGTTTAACAAAAAATATAGAGGAATAAAGTTTGCATCATATATGTTTGCTACTCTCAACCAATAACCAACTTTATGAAAAAAATTACGCTACTCATTCTGCTTTTTGTTAGTCTTTCAACTTTTGCACAGATTAAAGGAAAAATTACCGATTCTAATGATAATCCATTATCGTTTGTTAGCATTTATTTAGATAAAACTATTACTGGAACGACTTCAAATGACCATGGTTATTATGAATTAAACATAAAAAAGAAAGGGGATTATGTTGTTGTTTTTCAATTTTTAGGATATAAAACAGTTAAAAAAACTGTTTCCATTTCAAATTTTCCATTTCTATTAAATGTTGAATTAGAAGATGAAAAAGTTGTGTTAGATGAAATTACTATTTCTACCAAAGACAATCCTGCAAATCAAATTATTAGAAATGCCATTGATAGCAAAGATAATAACACCGATAAATTTAGGGAGTTTACTTCTAATTTCTATTCTCGCGGATTATTTAAAGTAAAAAATGCACCTAAAAAAATATTAGGCCAAAGTTTAGGTGATCTAGGAGGTGGATTAGATTCTACAAGAACTGGAATTATCTATTTGTCTGAAACGGTTTCCGAGATAACTTTTCAAAAAAAGCCTAGAAATTTTAAAGAAAAAATTATTGCCTCAAAGGTTAGTGGTTCTGACAACGGAATTAGTTTCAACAGAGCAGAAGAGGCTAATTTCGATTTTTATGGAAACTCAGTTTTTGTTGCAGAAAGTAATTTGGTGTCTCCAATTGCTGATGGTGCTTTTGGGTATTATCGATATAAATTAGCAGGTTCTTTTTATGATAAAAACGGAAAACTAATCAATAAAATTAAAGTAACTCCAAAGCGAAGTGAGGATCGAGTTTTTAGCGGATTTATTTATATCGTTGAAGACGATTGGGCTATTTATGGAGTTGATTTGGTTGCCACTGGAAAACAAGTTGGAATTCCGATTATCGACGAATTAAAATTTAAACAAGACTATAATTATTCTGAAACCAACAAGGCTTGGGTGAAAATTTCTCAAACAGTAGATTTTAAATTTGGTCTCTTTGGTTTTAATGTAGATGGACGATTTTCTGCAGCTTATTCTAATTATAATTTTAACCCTGAATTTAAAAAAGGAACTTTTACAAGAGAAGTTTTATCTTTTGAAGAAGGAGCTACAGAAAAAGATTCTGTTTTTTGGAATCAATTAAGACCCGTTCCTTTAACAACCGAAGAAGTAAAAGATTATACCTTAAAAGATAGTATCAAAGTCGTTAGAAAGTCTAAAAAATATTTAGATTCTATAGATCACAAAAACAATAAATTTAATTTACTCTCACCAATTACTGGATATACGTATAGAAATTCTTACGAAAAGTGGTCGCTTAGTTTCAATTCTCCATTAGAAAGCATTGCATACAATACGGTTCAAGGCTGGAATGCTTCTACTAGCTTAAATTATTTTAAACAGTTAAATGATAAAGGAAAGTGGATTAGTGCCGGAGTAGATGTAAATTATGGTATATCGGAAGATAAAATACGACCTGTGTTTTATTTCAGTAAAAAGTGGAACAATCTTGAAAGACCAAGATTTTCAATTTCAGGAGGAATTACTACCCGTCAATTTAATGGAAGAAATCCTATTTCAAGATTAAACAATACAGTGTATTCATTATTTAGAAAAGAAAACTACTTAAAAATATACGAGAAAACATATAGTAGAATTGGATACTCGCAAGAAGTAACCAACGGTGTATATATATCTGGTTCTTTAGAATATGCGAATAGAAAACCTTTATTTAATACTACGGATTATGTAACTTTAGGCAGAGACATTGCATTTCAATCTAACAACCCTTTAGATCCTACAGATTTTTCAGCTCCATTTGTACAGCACGATATAGCTAGTTTAAATATTGGTGCAAATTTTGTTTTTGGACAGAAATACTTGTCATATCCAGACAGTAAATTTACCATTGGTAACTCTAAATATCCTTCTGTATCTGTAAATTACAGAAAGAATTTCGGCGGAAGTTCTAGTGATTTTAATTCTGATTTATTTACGGCTAATGTTCGTCAATTTGTTTCATTAGGAAACTACGGAAATTTTAGATACAATGGTAGAGCTGGTGTTTTCTTACAACAAAAAGACATTCCGTTTATGGATTATTTACATGCAAACGGAAATCAATTAAATCTAGCTCCTGCTAACAGAATGAGTAGTTTTGGCTTGCTAGATTACTATCAATTTAGCACCAATGATAAATATGCAGAAGCGCACTTAGAACATAATTTTAAAGGTTTTCTATTAAGTAAAATTCCTTTAATAAATAAACTGAATTTCCATTTAGTTGCCGGAGTAAAAGGATTGTTTACTGGTGGAAGAAAACCTTATTCTGAGTATTCCGTTGGTTTAGATAATATTGGATTTGGAAAATGGCGTTTCTTACGTGTAGATTATGTAAAATCTAATTTTAACGGAACAAAAGGAGATGGTTTCTTATTTGGAATTACTTTCTAATTGAAATATAATTTATCTTTGACAGCATGAACTTAACCATACTTTTTTTTGGAATATCAACAGATTTGGTGGGAGCGACAAGCCTTAGTTTTTCTCTTTCACCAGGTTCATCTGTTTTACAATTAAAGGACAAATTACAAAAGCAATATCCTCAATTATCACAAATCAATTCGTATGCAATTGCGGTCAATGAAAGTTATGCTTATGACGAAACTGTATTAAAAGAAAATGATGTTGTGGCCATTATTCCACCAGTAAGCGGAGGTTAATTATTCAATATAACAATTGCTTAATATAAAAAAATGTAGCAATGTCATTTCGAAATGAGTTTAAAAAACGATTGAGAAATTTTTAGATTCCTCATCACAATACTTTATTGAAATGACAACTAGTTTCTTAGGTATTTCTTGTCAACGTAAAAAGTTCCAAAAGGAAGAATAGACGCTAAAAGAACAATTCCAAAAGTTTTAGTATTCCACTTCAATTCTGGTTTTATTAAAAAAGCTAGAACAATATAAGCTACAAATAATAAACCATGTGGCATACCTAATAGCTTTACATATTGAGGATCATTCATCCAATATTTAATAGGGACTGCTATAAAAAGTAATAATAAATAAGAGCTTCCTTCTAAAAAACTAACAACTCTAAAAAAGGTTTTCATGGTTTGTAAAGTGAAAAATTATTCTTGCAAAGATACGTTCTAGATTTCCTATTTTTGTACAACTATGAGCAATACTTCAATCAAAATTACTTCTGATAAACTAAGTTTAGATGAATGTTACGAATTTGTAACAGATGATTCTTGTGGCGGGATTACAGCTTTTGTAGGAACGGTCAGAAATAGTACACAGAGCAAAGAAGTGACACAACTAGATTTTTCTACTTACAAGCCGATGGCTATCAAAGAAATGCAAAAGATTGCCGACTTGTGTTTAGAAAAGTTTTCTATTAAAAAAATAGCGATTCATCATGCAGAAGGAATGCTTCAAATTGGTGATGTTCCAGTAATTATAACGGTATCTGCTCCGCATAGAAAAGCAGCTTTTGAAGCTTGTGAATTTGCCATTGACACCTTAAAAGAATCGGTTCCTATTTGGAAAAAAGAGCACTTTTCTGATGGTGAAATTTGGGTGAATGCGCATCCATAGTCAACCTAGCAATTAACATGTAATTTCGAGAACCTCAATGACCGAATTTATCGATGATTGAGACGCTCGAAATCATACAAATAAAAGTACTGACTTAAACAATCTTCATTTTCTTTAATAAGAAAGAAGCATTCATGTTTTTGCAAATACCTTTTTTAAAGAGATAATCAAAAAACAATTCGTCATTGTTAATTTCTGCATCAAAATAGTAATTCTTGATTTCTGAAAAGTCATTTTCCAATTCGCACAAACTCACATCGTGTGTGGCAATAATACCTGTAGATTGAGAACCTAATAATTTCTCTACAAACTTCTTCGACCCGATGGCTTTGTCTTTACTGTTGGTTCCTTTTAAAATTTCGTCTAGAATTACAAAATAATCATCCGTTTGAATTTTATCTACAATAAATTTTAATCGCTTTAATTCTGAATAAAAATAAGATTCATCTTCCGCCAACGAATCCGAAGTTCTCATACTGGTGATTAGTTTGATTGGTGAATATTGAAATGATGTAGCGCAAACTGGCAATCCAATATTAGACATTACAATGGATAAAGAAACGGTTCTTAAAAACGTACTTTTCCCTGCCATATTAGCCCCTGTGATGATATAAAACTCTTTGTCTAAAATTGCAAAGTCATTATCAATTCTCTTGGCTGATTTTAATAAAGGATGACCTAATTGAGTTCCTCTTATAATACTCTTTCCCTTAATTATTTTTGGAAGTGTATAGGTAGGATGATTAAAACAGAAGTTTGCCAATGAGTTTTCAGCATCAAAAAATGCTATCACTTCAAACCATTTTTTTACGGTGTGTTTGTATGATTCAATCCAGCGTTCAACTTTAATTGCATTTCTTAAATCCCATAAAAATAATGCGTTCCCAACAATTGCAATTAGCATGTTGTTTCGTTGATCAAACGCATCTAAAATTTTAGAAAATCGTTTAAATATTTCTGAAGCTATTACCTTTTCAGATTGAATAACCTGTTGCTTGTCTTGTAAAATTTCTGATGTAAACTTAATGTTCTCTATTTCCTGTAATACTAAATGATATTGCTTAAAAGTTTCTTTTGCTTTTCCTGCATTTACATAGATGTGCTGTGTTTTCATAAAGAAAATTGCAGTGATTGCTAAACCGATAAAAAACCAAAGAATGAAAATACTAAACGGTATAATTTCAAAAGAAACCATAACAATTAATACGATACTTATTAGAGAAAAAACAACCGGTAATTTTGAAATTGACTTTGAAAATACTGCGGTATATTTCTGAATGAAATCAACAATTTTTGTAGAAGAATGATTTGTTTTTACCAAGCCTACTAATGCTGAAAAATGCTGCCTCCATTGCACTTTTTTAGAAAGTTCTTTTAACGCTTCTTGTTTTTTAGGAATGGAAGTAATCTCATTTTCTGTCAACGTTTTTGCCAGCTCAGTTGCTCCTTCTTTGGTGGCTGTTCTGTTGATGAATTGAAAGAAAGATCCTTTCCCAAATAAATCGATATCGTTACTAAAAGGATGCGTTCCGTCAATAAATTCTTCTCCAGTTTTTAAGGAAGTATAATCTCCTTTTTGAACCTTAATTTCAGTGAGATTTATCTGAATTTTTAATTGAAGTAACCTCTTTTCTTCTTTTTTATTTAAATATTTTAACAACAAAATCCAAAAAACAACAATCCCTACAACAGAAATGATTGCTACATTGATAAGATTACCAAACAAGAAATAAATTCCTGCGGATGTCAATAAAAAGACCCCTAATCGTAAAAGACTCAAGTTGGCTAACTTACTTTTAACTTCTTTTAATTCTGATGCTAATGTATCTTTCTCTACTGTATAAAACTGAACTAATTTCTCCATCAATAATTACTAATTCCTCCGGTTAAATTCAACACTTGTAATGTTGGATATTTCTCTTTTAATTGAACAGTTGCTTTGTAACTATTAAATCCTCTTTGACAGACCATCACGTAAGTTTTATCTGAATTAACTTCAATTTTTTCAACATCAAATTCTTGAATCGGAATGGTATGATGTACCTTAAATGGCAGTTGTAAGTTTGGTAATACCGCAATTAATTCTAAACTCCCACTACGTTCAGTGTCCGACAATCTTAACTTTAATTCTTCTGGTAATATTTGCCAATCTGGATTTTGTGTTCCGCAAGCAGCATCAAAATACGTTTGCATTTTAAATAATGATGCAATTTTTTCTTTCAATATTTTAGGTGATAATTTCATCTTTAATTGTGTGTTTTGAAGTACATTATAAATCAGTAATTCGTTCGCTAACGGTTTTCCAATTCCTGTGATAATTTTTAAGACTTCATTAACTTGTGCTGCAGCAATCATTCCTACAATTGCATTGAGTGTTCCGGCTTCTTCACAATTTGGAGTATCTGTATTCATTTCTGGAAATGCATCTCTTAAATTTGCTGAATAACTTCCATCTTTTTGTAAAAGATTAAAAGTGCTTACATAACCATCAAACTTATATAGAGAACCATATACCAATGGTTTTCCTTCTAAAACACAAACATCATTCAGTAAGTATTTTGTCGGTAAGCTATCGGTTCCATCTACAACAATATCATATTCAGAAATTAACAGACTTGCATTCGCTTTTGTCAGCGGTTCTGTTGAAAAACTGATTTGAGTAAACGGTGCTCTTTTTTGAATAAAGCTTGTTAGGCATTCCGATTTATAATGACCAACATCCTCTAAAGAATAAAAAACTTGTCGGTGTAAATTGGTGACATCTACTTTGTCGAAATCTACCAAATGAAGTCGGGCAATACCACTTGTCGCCAAATACACCGCAATCGGACTTCCCAAACCTCCACAACCAACCACTAAGATTTTGGCGTCTTGTAGTTTTTGTTGCCCTAGTTCCCCTATTTCTGATAAGGTGATTTGGCGTTTGAATATGTCTTGTTTGTTAACCTTCATTTTATTTTTTTGTCATTTCGAAATAAGTTTGAAAAACGATTGAGAAATCTCATCTGAAGATTCCTCCTCGTTACCTCGTTCGGAATGACAGACGGATTAATTATTTATCTCCTTTTTCGCAGCATCAAATTCTTCAGGCGTATTAATGTTTCGAATCAAATCATCTTCTACTTCTACAATTTCTACGTCAGAATTAATGAGCATTTTACGTGGACAAGAATATCCTTGTGCTAGGTACTGTAATAAAACCGGATAGGCTTTGGGTTCATAAATGGCAATTAACGGTTCTGGAAATTGCTTCCCTTTTCCTTTGATCGCTGTGGCTACTTTTGATGGATTTCTTTTTTCTAATAATAATTTCACCAAGTCTTCATTCACAAATGGCAAATCAGTTGCTAACACCATCCAGCCTGAATTTGGATCTTTTTGAAATGCCGAACAGATTCCTCCAAACGGACCTAAATTGAAAAATGTGTCCTCGATTTCGTTTTCGTTCTGAGACTTCTCGCCCTCACTTCGACTTCGCTCAGTGACCTCGCTCGAAGTGATATTCAATTCTTTATTGTCACCTTGAGCGGAGTCGAAAGGTCTCACTGAATAGAAAGTTTCAAACCCTTGATTTTCTAACAATTCTTTGACAACTGCTTTTTGAGGTTTCCCATGATATTCTAATGCTGATTTATCTGTTCCCATTCGGGTACTTTTCCCACCAGTTAACACCAATCCTTTAATGGATGGAATGGTTTCTGAAATCAGTTTTGATATATGCTTTGTAATTTTTTCAATTTCATTTAATCCATAACTTGGAACCTCACTCCAATTTGGAAATTTCTCTTTTAATGATTCAAATGGCTCAATATCATCAGTAAGCTTCACAAAAAACTGAACATCAAAAATTTGATCAATTCGTTTATTAATGGATGCTTCTTTTTCAGGATCTAATAAAATGATTTGTTTCTCACCAGCATAATGATTCCCATTAATAAATACATAATCGAACTGAGAAAATTGAATGCGTTGTACATATTCGTTAATCGGTTCAGATGTTGTAATACTTAGATTTCCTTGGTGATGAAATGTAAAATCTGACAATCGATTTACAGCTACATCATTTGCGTGGGAGGCATCAAAATAAGCAAGCCTATACTGAGATAAACTTTCAGAAACTTCTTGAACTAAATCAGAAATAATTCCACATTTAGCTCCTAAAACAGCAATTTCATTCGGTGCAAAATTCCCGTTTTTTCGTCTAACTAAGTTTGTATGTTTTTGGTGTTTTTTCAAAATTTTATTATTTCTGTCATTTCGATAGAGGTAACGAGGAGAAATCTTTGTTTTAAAAAAGATTCCTCAATCGCCTAAAAGGCTCGTTTCGGAATGACATTTAATTCCTAATATCCGATTTTCCACCTAATTTTTCTACTAATTTCACTTCTTTAATCACCATTTGTTGCGAGATAGATTTACACATATCATAAATGGTTAAACAAGTTGTTGACACTCCTGTTAAGGCTTCCATTTCTACACCAGTTTTTCCCTCAATAGTTACCTTGCAGAAAACTTCTAAATGCTCATCGTCTAAAATATTAATATCAATATCGACACCGTTAATCAACAACGGATGACACATAGGAATCAATTCTGATGTTTTCTTTACCGCTTGAATTCCTGCTATAATTGCCGTTTGAAAAACAGGCCCTTTTTTGGTGGTCAACTCATCATTTTCAAAATGAGAAATGACTTCAGTTCCTAAAAACATGGTCGCTTTTGCTATGGCAGTTCTTTTGGTAACATTCTTACCAGAAACATCCACCATCTTAGGTTGATTTTTTTTATTAATATGTGAAAAGTTGCTCATTATCTATATCCTATAAACGAAAATGTCTCGCCTTTTTTAAATTCTGTTTGTTCTTTTGGAAGTTCAATAAATCCATCTGCTTCTACTAAACTTGCCAAATCTCCAGAACCATTCCCTTTGATTGGAAAAGCCACTAAATGACCAAATTTAATATCAATTCTTACTTGTAAAAAATACGTCAATTGAGATTTAAAAGAAACATCTTCTCCCAAAATTACCGTTTCTTCTTTTAATTCGAATCCAACTGACTTTGCAAACCATGGATAAAAATACACCAAACAGTTGACATAGGTAGAAATAGGGTTTCCTGGGAAAGCGAAGACAACTGTATTGTTTGTTTTGTCTTTTTCTACACGTTCTACTCCGTCCTGATTGGCATTACTTAAAGACGCTGAGCGTCCGAACCAGAAGGGTTTTCCAGGGCGTTGTGTAACTCTATGAAAGAGTTTTTCGACTCCCAATTCCTCGAGAACTTCAGGTAGAAAATCAAACTTTCCTTTACTAACTGCTCCACTAAATAACAGCACATCATAGTCTTTTAAATAGCCTGAAATCTTTTGTTTTAGCAATTCTTTATCGTCTGTGATATGAGAAGTTTCAGCTTGAATGTTTAATCTTTCTAGTAAAGAAACTAAGGTAAATGCGTTACTCCGTCTAATTTGATGTGCTAATGGTGTTTCACTGACTTCCACCAATTCATCACCTGTAGAAACAATCATCACTTTTGGAGTTTTAGCAACTTTTACAGTTGCTTTTCCTATGGTAGCAATGACGCCAATTTCTGCAGCGGTAATGATCCTGTTTTTTGGAATGAGTAAATCTCCCTGACTTCTATCTTTTCCTTTTTGATGCACATTTTGATTTCCAGTAATTTTCTCAACTTGTATTGTAGCAATTCCGTTTTCAATAACTATATCTTCATAACGGATCACAGTATCTGTGTTCTCTGGTAAAACAGCTCCAGTCATCACTTCCATACAATTGGAATCTACTTCCATGGTTTTCTGTGCTTCACCAGCAGCTTGCACTCCTTCAATTTTAAAATCTCTATTGCCTTCTTTAAAGTATTCTTGATTGATAGCAATACCATCCATAGAAACTCTATTGAATGGCGGGAAATCTCTATCGGCAAGAATATCTTCTTTTAAAGTACGACCAACAGATTCTAAAAATGGAATTTCCTCCACGCCAAAATCTTGGGTGTTGTTTAAAATAGTTTGTAAAGCTTCTTGTACTGAAATCATTGATTTCTTTTGATTTGTTTATTTGCTCGATTGTTTAGATTTCGTATGGTCTCTTAGCTCTATTCGAAATGACATTGTTTCATTTTCGCATTAATTCATTTTCAAATTATATTACCCTCCAATGGTTGACATACTTTCGGAAACATTTCCTTCTTTTCTATTGGCTTCTGCGATAAAACCATTTTCTGGTTTGTCTCTGACCAATTTTAAAAACAAGGTTTTTAAATCGTCATTACTTGCTCCATTTCTTAAGAAATCACGAATATTAAACACACCATCATCAAACAAACAATTCTTGAAAGTTCCAATGGGCGTGATTCTAATTCGATTGCAATCGCCACAAATAGTTCTTGTAAATGCTGGAATGATTCCAACACTTCCTTTATGTCCAACTATGCTAAAATTTCTAGACGTTGATGATTTTTCTAAGACATTAGGCTCAACTTCAAATTGGGTTTTAATCTCCTCTAAAATTCGAGTATAATTCCAGTTTTCTTGCATTTCTCTTTGTCCTTTTCCATTGAATGGCATTTCTTCAATAAAACGAACGGCCACATTTTTATCTTTTGTTAAAGCTACAAAATCAACAATTTCATCGGTATTAAATCCTGGCTGAACAACAACGTTTAGTTTTAAATTCAAACTACTTTTTTCTAATGCTTCAAAGGTTTCGTAAACTTCTGGAAAAACATCACGACGCGTAATCTGATTGAATTTCTCTTTTTGTAAACTATCAATACTTAGGTTGATGTGTTTTATTTTATCCATCTTTTCCAACGTTGGAATATGTTTAGAAATCATTGCGCCGTTAGTCGTAATATTGATTGCTTCTAGCAAATCATTAAACGATAACATCTCTAAAAATCTCATAAAGTCTTTACGAACAAAGGGTTCGCCACCTGTCAATCTAATTTTAGTAATGCCTAATTCTGTGAGTACACGAATAATTCTATACATTTCTTTGAATGTTAGCAAATCGGCACGTGGCGCAATTTCTATCCCGTGAGCAGGCATACAATATTGACAGCGTAAATTACATCGATCTGTAACCGCTAAACGGATATACTCCATTTGTCTCCCAAAACTATCAATTAATTTATTCTGCTGCATATTCAAAGGGTTCTAAATCTGGTTGTAAAATAGTTGTTTTTGCTTCTGAAGATCTAAATATATCTCCACTATAATGTTGTT
>Ga0115550_1000733_pt1 | contig 26620 bp, 23 predicted proteins | sample COGITO_mtgs_1005_FD_87177 | JGI IMG/M metagenome (GOLD analysis project Ga0115550, IMG submission 87177) | Pelagic marine microbial communities from North Sea - COGITO_mtgs_100511 | ecosystem: Environmental > Aquatic > Marine > Epipelagic | place: Germany:Helgoland, sampling site Kabeltonne... | reverse complement strand
TGTGGAACCTGGCTCAGGGACGCTGGCAGCCTGCCTCTCTGGTGCTGATCCGCCAATATGCCGCCATGCTGCGCAAAGAGCCCATGTTGCAGGAGATCGCAGACAGCATGGGGCGCAGTCTGCACGATAGCGAGCAGTTGCAGCGGCCCCAGCCGCCGCAGCCCACCCTGATCCAGGAGCCGGTGTTAAGTGACGATGTGCCCGATGATCTGGTCGGGATCCACCCGGCCAATGATCTGATGAGAATGCTGCCGAGTGAGGCCGTCATGCTGGGGGTGCCCGAGCTGGAGCTGGAGTTTTACCGCCGCTATCTGGAGCGGCGCCTGCTCAGCTATCAGGCCAGAGGCACCCTGCCGAGGCATCAGTTGCTGCCTCGTACCACGGATCGGGGTGATCAGGAGTTGCAGCCCATGGGGCCAGTGATCGTCTGTATCGACACATCCGGCTCCATGGGGGGGTACCCTGAGCAGTGTGCCAAGGCGCTGGCGCTGGCGTTGTTGCAGCTTGCCTTGACCGAGCAGCGGCGCTGCTTCGTGATGCTCTTCTCCAGCGATGTGGCGACCTTCGAGCTGACCGATGCCAACGGCCTCGATGAGGCTCAGCGTTTTCTGGCCATGACCTTCAATGGCGGCACGGATCTGCTGCCCTGCCTGAGCGCCACCCTGCAACAGTTAAAGGCGCCCGGTTTCGAGCTGGCGGATGTGCTGGTGATCTCCGACTTCATTGCCCAGCGTCTGCCCGCTTCGCTGGTGGAGCTGATGGACCGCCAGCGTGGCCGTGGCACCCGGTTCAACGCCGTTGCCATGTCTCGTCACGCCAAGCCGGCCCTGCTGCGGGTGTTCGATAAAAGCTGGCTACTCGACTGCGGTCTGCGCGGCCGCCTGCTGCGCCGCTGGTTGCGTAGCTGATATTGCCCCCCCTGATCCGCGCCATACTGGCAGACTGGCCAGCACAACGCCGACACACAAGAGGCCCAGCGCCAGCCATACCGGCTGGGGTATGGTCTCCCCCAGTATCCACCAGGCCAGCATGGCCGCCATCACAGGGGTCAGGGAGCCGAGTGCCGAGCTGACCTCGGCCCCCAGGGTGCGAATGGCGTGGGCGTAACAGAGCGCCGCCAGCAAACCGGCTCCAATTCCCTGCAACAAACCCTGCCATAACCAGATGCTGGCATGACCCACAGTGGGCAAGGGGCTCCACAGGAGTGTCGGCAGCAGCAACAGGGCTGAGGGCACTGCCACCAGAGCGGCGGCATCCAGTGCCGCGAGTCCGCTATGCCTGACTGCCAGGGTAAACAGGGCCCACAGCAGGGCCGCCCCCAGAAAACAGACTTGCCCCTGCCATAAACCGGGCTCCCCGCTCAGCAGCAGGGTCGCCGTGGCCAGGGCGATGAGGGAGAGCCCGCAGCGCCGTTGGGCGGGACAAGGTTCGCGCCACAGCAGCAGGCCCAGCAGGCTGACCATGAGGGGGGCTGTGCCCGGTATCAGGGCGCTGCCCTGGGCGACCGGAGCCAGCTGCATGCCGGTGGCGCCGAGCCAGAAGAAGGGCAGACCGGCCCCGGCCAGCATGGCCAGCTGCCAGCGCAGGGGAATGCTGTGCAGCCGGGTGCGGTGGCGCCAGTAGTAGGGAAGCAGCAGCAAGGCGGGGATACCAAATCGCAGCAGCGCCAGCGCCTGTGGCGGGAGCTTCTCCTCTGCACCAAGGCGCAGGGAGAGGAAGAAACCGGACCAGAGCAGCACAGTGGCGAGGGCGGCGGCCCAGCCGCTGCAACGGGGTGACAGGGTGAATGACATAAGGGCTCCCTCCATGGAATGTCCTGCACCATTATCCGGCCAGGAGGGAGGGTGTTTCAGGGCAAACTGTTTGAGAAATCCGGATGTAGTTGCTAGTTTCAGCCAATCCAACAGGGATTTTTACCGGATATCGCCAAGATGCTCGACAGAATTGATTTACATCTGCTGCGGTTGCTGCAACAGGATGGTCGCCTCTCCACAGTGGAGCTGGCGGAGCAGGTTGGTTTGTCAGCCTCCCCCTGTGCGCGGCGCCTGAGGCGGCTGGAGGGGGAGGGACACATTCAGGGGTATCGTGCCGTGCTGGCGCGGGAGAAACTTGGCCTTGGCATCACCATCTTCGTCAACGTGCGGCTCAGCCAGCACAAGGAGCCCTTGGTAGATGCCTTCGAGCAGGCGGTGGCGGCCATGGCTGAGGTGATCAGCTGCCACACCGTCTCCGGCAATTACGACTATCTGCTGGAGGTGGTGGTGCCGGATCTGCCCGCCTATGAGCAGTGGATCAGACGATTGCAGTCCCAGGACATGGTCAATGACATCAGCAGCCACTTCGCCATTCGCGCGGTCAAGGTGATGGGGCCGCTGCCTATTTGACCTTTTTCAGGCGCCGGGCTGGTGGCCGAGTCCCCGCTCGTTGACCTGATCCTGATCCAGCAGGGGCTGGCCGCTGGGCTGGGAGACATAAAAACCCCGCTTGCCGCTGCGTTTGACTCGATACATGGCCTGATCGGCTCTGGCCAGCGCCGTGCTGAAGTCATCCTGTGGCCGGATCTGCGCTATCCCCATGCTCAATCCCACCTCGGCCTCGCCGTTGGGCAGCTCGAACGGAGTCGAGATGACATTGACGCACTGGTGGGCCAGGTGATGGGTGCGGGGATCGTCACTGTGCCAGGGCAGCAGCAACACGAACTCGTCCCCGCCGAGGCGGCCCAGCCTCACCCCTTCGTCACAACAGGCCTTGATCCGCTGGGTGAGGGCGATCAGCAGCTCATCACCTGCCCTGTGGCCCAAGTTGTCGTTCACCTGCTTGAAGTTATCGAGATCGATGAAGCAGATGGCCCTGAACTCCTGCGGGAACTGGCGTTGCAATGCAGTGCGATTGAGCAGGCCAGTGAGAGGATCCCGATGGGCGAGCTGGGCGAGCTGCTGTTCGTACTCCTTCTCATGGGTGATGTCGATGTGGGTACCCATCACCCGCAGCGGTTGGCCCTGCTCATCCCACTCCACCACCCGGCCCCTGTCCAGCACCCAGGTGGTCTTGCCATCCTTGGCGATCATGCGGTGCATCACCTGATAGAAGGGGCTCTTGCCGCTCAGATGATCGAAGAAGGCCTGCAGTACCCGCTCCCTGTCTTCCGGATGCAAGTGTTCACGCCACACATCGAAGTGGGCCGACAGCTCCTTGGGCTGGTAGCCGAGCATGGCCCCCCAGCGTCGGTTGAAGATGATGAGCTTGCCGGTGGGAAGGTGATTCTGCCAGATACACAGGCCAGTGCCGTCCATGGCGGCATCCAGTTTCTCCCGCGCATCGTCGGCCACCCGCTTCAGGCGCTCATTCTCCTGCAGCAGCTTGTCATAGGCGGCCTGCAGCTCCTCGTATGTCATGAACTCGTTCTTCCCTGTGGTCGTTGCGGCCTATAGTCGATGCTGGCTGTGAACCTGTAAAGTGCGACAAAACGATAATGCAGCCCTCCTCTCGTCTTGCACTCTGCAAAGCTTCTTGCCGGGGCTGATCGCCCGTGAGTGGTACCGCATGGACAGGTTTTGCTGGCGAGCCACCCAAGGAGCGATATGATAAGTCCATGTTTGCGCCGCAATGAGCTTGTTTCCTCTCATGATTCCTAAAATGGCTTCACTTTGTCTGATGCCGCTGCTCCTGCTCGCAGGGTGGGCCGCGCCGGCGTGGGCAGCCCGTGGCCCCTTGCCGGAACCTGTGCTCGTCGGGGAGCTGAGCCAGCTGGAAAATGATGCTCTTCCCCCTCGCGTCTTCCGGCTGCGAGTTGCCGCCCTGGCGGCCCACAGGGAGAGCTACTCACCACAGTTGCAGGGACGCATCGCCCGGTTGCAATGCTGGGCGCGCGATTCCGAGCGTACCAGCGAATATGAGGCGACCATTGCGTTTGCCAGTGAGCAGCTGGCGTCGGCTCGCAAGCAGCAGGACAGAGAGACGGAGGCCGGGCTCTTTATCTGCCGGGGCTTCAATCAGCAGATGCTGGGCAATATGACCCAGGCCAAGGCGGATTATGATGCCGCCCTGGTATTGGCTGAGGCTCTCGAGGATCCTCGTCTGAAGAGCGATGCTCTCAGTTATCGGGGCGATATGTTTGCCTATCAGGGGGCATTGGCACAGGGCTTGATAGACCTGCTCGCCGCCTATGACGGCTATGTGGCGCTGGGACTGGAGGGGATGAGGCTGCAGGTGTTGGCCCAGATTGCCAACACCTACCGGCGAATGGGGATATACGCGCGAGCCCATGAGTATTTTGAAGAGCTGATGCAGGCCTATCTGCAACGGCATGATCAGAGCAACCTGATCGATGTCGGTACCCAGCTGGCCATCCTCTATACCGATCAGGGCCGTTACGAGCAGGCCTTGCCCCTGCTAGAAGCGGGGGAGCGTTATTACCGTCAGCAGCAGAGAGAGATGGATCTCGCCTGGCTCAGGGTCGAGTTGTCCTGGTGCCTGCTGAATCTGAAACGGGTTGACGAGGCGCTGACCAAGCTGGAGCAGGCGAAACCTGTTCTGTATCGACATGAAAAAGATACGGACGAGGCGACGCTGGGGCTCTGGCAACTGGTGATGGGATTGACGCTGGATGCCAGAAAGGAGTGGGACAAGGCCCTGCACTATCTGGCCAGGGCCGAGTCCATCTTCAGTCAGGAGCAGAACCAGCGCTTTCTCGCCTGGATCTATCAGGCCAGGGCCAGAATTCTTGAGCAGCAGGGTCAGGTCAATGGTGCGCTGGCGGCGCTCCAGCAGTATGTGCAGATAAAGAGCGAGCTGGATCGCTTGCTGAACGAACAGCGTTCGGCCCAGATCCGCCTGGAGTTCGATCTGGCGCGCAAGGAGCTGGAGAACCAGACCCTCAAGACCCGGCAGCTGGTTCAGGCCGAGCGGTTGAAGCAGTTGCAGGAGCGGCGCCAGTGGCAATATATCGTGGTGGTACTGTTGCTGGTCGTCATGGGGATGCTGGCGCTCTACCTGTTAAATCGCTCCCGCAAGCTGCGTCAGCTTGCCATGACCGACGAGCTGACCGGCATCCACAATCGTCGCCAGATCCAGGCCAAGGGAGAGGTGTTGTTCAGGCAGGCCAGAGACAATGGCAAGCCACTGTGCGTGCTGATCCTGGACATAGACCACTTCAAGCAGGTCAATGACACCCTGGGTCACCACATGGGAGACAGGGTGCTGACTGCCGTGGCCAGCTGCGTCGGCGCCCAGATGCGTCATCTGGACAGGGTCGGGCGGCACGGTGGCGAAGAGTTTCTGGTGCTGCTGCCTGATACCCGTATGGAGGAGGCACTCGAGGTGGCTGAGCGGATCCGTCATGAGGTCTCCCGGTTGCACATAGAGGAGATGCCGGAGGGCCATCCGGTGCATGTCAGCATCGGCTGTGCCGAATGCAGCCTGCTCGATGAGAGTCTGGGGGATCTGATCAAACGGGCCGATGAGGCCATGTACAGAGCCAAGCAGGCCGGTCGCAACCAGGTGATGCGGGCCGAATAGGGCGATCTGGCACCCTTCGCGAACGGCTCTAAGCCGGGCTGGGTATTTTTCACTCGCGCGGGTATAATGTCGCGCAATTTTGCTTTGACTCAGGCGAGAAGACCCATGTAACGCAGCCCTCCTCCCTCTCTCCACCGGGTTGGCAAAACGCCAGCTGGCGTGGCTTTCGTTGCGTATACATGTGCCGTGAGCGGCATCCCGTATTTATTCCCACGGTGGCCAAGGCCGCCGCCCAATAGAAGAACGTTGAATTATGTCAGCTGAATTTCTGAGTGAAGTCTCCAAGAGACGCACTTTTGCGATCATCTCGCACCCGGATGCGGGTAAAACCACCATCACCGAAAAGGTCCTGCTGTTCGGACATGCCATTCAGCGCGCCGGTACCGTCAAGGGCCGTGGCTCAGGCCAGCACGCCAAATCCGACTGGATGGAGATGGAGAAGCAGCGTGGTATCTCCATCACCACCTCTGTGATGCAGTTTCCCTATGCGGATTGCCTGGTCAACCTGCTCGATACCCCGGGTCACGAGGACTTCTCCGAAGATACCTACCGTACTCTGACGGCGGTCGACTGTTGCCTGATGGTCATCGATGCCGCCAAGGGTGTCGAAGATCGTACCCGCAAGCTGATGGAAGTGACCCGGCTGCGCGATACCCCCATCCTCACCTTCATGAACAAGCTGGACCGCGAAGTGCGCGATCCCATGGAAGTGATGGACGAGGTGGAACGCGAGCTGAAGATCATGTGTGCCCCCATCACCTGGCCCATCGGCTGCGGCAAATCCTTCAAGGGTGTCTATCACCTCTACAAGGATGAGACCTATCTGTATCAGACCGGTCAGGGCCATACCATCCAGGAGAAGCGGGTGGTCAAGGGCCTGCACAACCCGGATCTGGACGCCGCCATCGGTGAAGATCTGGCAGCCCAGCTGCGTGGTGAACTGGAGCTGGTGCAGGGCGCCTCTCCCGAGTTCGATCACGAGGCCTTCATCGCGGGCGAGATGACGCCAGTCTTCTTCGGTACTGCGTTGGGTAACTTCGGTGTCGACCACATGCTGGACGGCCTGACCGACTGGGCTCCGGCCCCCATGCCGCGCAAGGCCGAGAGCCGCATCGTTGAAGCGACCGAGGAGAAGTTCTCCGGCTTCGTGTTCAAGATCCAGGCGAACATGGATCCGAAACACCGGGACCGTATCGCCTTCATGCGCATAGTGTCAGGCACTTACAGCAAGGGCATGAAGATGCGCCACGTGCGGATCGGCAAGGATGTGAACATCTCCGACGCCGTCACCTTCATGGCCGGTGACCGCGAGCAGGCCGTGGAGGCGTGCGCCGGTGACATCATAGGCCTGCACAACCACGGTACCATACAGATAGGTGATACCTTCACCCAGGGCGAAGATCTCAAGTTCACCGGTATCCCGAACTTTGCGCCCGAGCTGTTCCGCCGCATCCGCCTGCGCGACCCGCTCAAGCAGAAGCAGCTGCTCAAGGGACTGGTCCAGCTCTCCGAAGAGGGGGCTGTGCAGGTGTTCCGTCCGCTCATCAGCAACGATCTCATCGTCGGTGCGGTCGGTGTGCTGCAGTTTGACGTTGTGGTGTCGCGTCTGAAGAGCGAATACAACGTCGAGGCCCTGTACGAGGCGGTCAACGTCTCCACCGCACGCTGGGTGGAAGGGACTGACGTCAAGAAGTTCGAAGAGTTCAAGCGCAAGAACGAGCTGAACCTGGCGCTGGATGGCGGTGACAACCTCACCTACATAGCACCGACCATGGTCAACCTGCGTCTGTCTCAGGAACGTCATCCGGACGTTCACTTCCGTCAGACTCGCGAGCATTGATAATGGCTTGCCTGCAAGATAAAAAAGACCCCGCTTCGGCGGGGTCTTTTTTGTTGGCGACTTGGGTGCCCGGTCTGAACCGGATTTATCGATTGCTAGGATGCTGAGGGGCTTCGGGTGAGCGACAGCATCATGCAGATCTCGCAGGCATCGTGGCCGGTGCAGCCAAGCGGCCCTGGCAGATGTTCGAAGCCGAGGGATTCGTAGAGCGTGGTCGCCTCGCGCAACACCTCTGTGGTTTCCAGATAGCAGCGCCGGTAACCGAGGGTGCGTGCCTCGTCCAGTGCCTGTAGCACCAGCCTTCGTCCCAGCCCCAACCCCCGCAGGGAGGGCATAAAGTACATCTTTTGCAGCTCGCAGACCTGATCCTCTTCCCCCGCCAGCGGCGCTATGCCGCCACCGCCGAGAATGGTGCCATCAGGCCCTTCGATCACCCAGTAGCGGCTCTTCTCCCCCAGATAGGTCTCGTGCAGCCGATCGAGGTCAGGGTCGGCCACCCCGTAGCCCTTGTCGGCGGTGAGACCGTACTCGGCGGAGACGGCGCGCACCACAGCGGCGATATGGGGATTGTCGGCGGCTGTGATGGGACGGATGCGGTAGCCCTGCTGACGGCGGGCGCGGGAGAGGGCGCTGCGGTAGAGACGCAGGCCGGCCCACAGCTGCTCGCGTTCGCTCAGGGTGAGCTGGGCCAAGGTCTCTTCCATGGCGTTGTCCATCTCCTGATGCAGATCCAGCAGTTGGGCTTGCCCTGCGATGGTGAGGCGCGCCTCCTTGCTGCGGCCATCGGACGGATGGGGGTGCCAGCTGATGAGTTCGCGTTCGGCGAGGCGGGCCAGCGGGCGGCTGGCATTGGACTTGTCGATGCGCAGCCGCTCGGCCAGTTGCTGGTTGGTGGCGGGGCCGCTCTCCAGTTCGATCAGCAGATGTGCTTCGAGCGGGGTCAGTGCCAGCTCGCCACACTGCTGGGAGAGCATGCCGAGTTCGCGAACCAGATCGCGCGACAGGGCGCGCAGGGGACGGGGATCCATATCAGGGCTTCCTATTTGGTTGTCTTCAACAACCAATATAGCCAACTAGTTGTCACTGGCAACCTTTTTATGGGGGTTGAGTGGTGGATCATGAGGCGGACAAGGAGAGGCCGGACATAAAAAAGGGCCCGAAAGGGGCCCAAACATTGGAAACCCGCGCCCGGGGGCGCGGATCCCATCCTTGGTTGGTCATGAACCGGCGTGTTTACACCAGCTCTGTCAGCATGGCGTCGGCATAAGGGGTCAGTGCCTCGCCCTTCTGCACTTTGGCGAGATAGTCCGGGTTGGCGATCAGCGGGCGGCCGATGGCGACGAGGTCGAACCGGTTGGCCTTGATGGCATCCAGGGCTGTGTCGGCGCTGTAGTTGCCGACTCCGACCAGATGGCCGTCGTAGTGGGCGCGCAGGTAGTCGGAGGCGTGGCCATCCAGATAGTCAAAGGTGAGACTGTCATCGAAGATGCCCAGATGCACATAGGCCAGGGCGCGCTGGTTCAGCTCGGCCAGCAGATAATCGAACACGGCGCGATCCCGCTTGTCACCTTCCAGATGCACATAGGCACCGGGGGAGAGACGCAGCCCCACTCGATCTGCCCCGATGCGGGCGTTGACCGCATCCACCACTTCCAGTGCGAAGCGACTCATGTTTTCCGGGCTGCCGCCGTACTGATCGGTACGCAGGTTGCTCGAATGGTGCAGGAACTGATCGATGAGGTAGCCGTTGGCACCGTGGATCTCCACCCCGTCAAAACCTGCTTCAATGGCGTTGGCAGCGGCCTGGGCGTAATCCTCGGCCAGCTGGCCTATCTCGGCCACTGTCAGGGGACGGGGGACCTGATACTCCAGCTCGCGCATGCGCGGTACCGTGCCCTCATGGGCGACGGCAGACGGTGCCAGCACTTCGCCATGATGGAAGAAAGGATGGGAGAGGCGACCCACGTGCCACAGTTGGGCGAAGATTTTACCGCCATTGGCGTGTACGGCGCTGGTGACTTTTTTCCAGCCTTCGATCTGCTCCGGGCTGTAGAGTCCGGGGGTATTGGGATAGCCCTGGCCGTCCGGACGAATGATGGTGGCTTCGGAGATGATGAGACCGATGTCGGCACGACGGGCGTAATAGGCGGCCATCTGTTCGGTGGGCACCAGGCCCGGGCCGGCCATGCAACGGGTGAGCGGTGCCATCATGAAGCGATTCGCGAGGGTGAGGGTGTCGTTGAGGCGATAGGGCTGAAACAGGGTATTCATGATCGTCTGTCCTGAGGGAGTGATTCTTGAACGTGCATTCAAGACGTTTTTTGTTTTGTGTGCAAGTCTTTTTTGAACGAGCATTCAACATGGGTTGGTCTTGCCTGCCTGCTGGGGTAAACTTGCCGCCCTTTTTGTTCCCCCTCATCGGCTCTGCGCCGGTGATCGCTTTTTCAACGGAGAAACCATGCGCAGCGCCGAGTTCAACCGGGACGACGTCTTGCGAAATGCCATGGAGGCATTTCGGGCCAAGGGTTACGCCAAGACCACCATGCAGGAGCTGGTGGCGGCGACCGGGTTGCATCCGGGCAGCCTCTACGCGGCGTTTGGCAACAAACGCGGCCTGCTGCTGGCGGCGGTCGATCACTATGTGCAGGAAAAAAGCGCGCTGCGCCGTGGCTTCTTTGCCGGCCAGAGTCCGCTGGCGGGGGTGCAGGCCTACCTCAGCCAGATAGTGAACGATGCCCTGTGCGGCACCTGTCTGGTGACGCGTACCCTGATGGAGTTGGCGGAGCAGGACGAAGAGCTGCACCTGCGGCTCAAGGCTATCTATGCCGAGCTGGACGCCGATCTGGCGCAGATCCTGAGTCTCGCCCAGCAGCGCGGCGAGCTGATGGCCGACCGCGATATCCCGACCCTGACCGCCCTCCTGCTGATCAACATTCAGGGTCTGGTCACCTTTGCCCAGTGTCGCCCCGACCGCGCCCTGCTCGATGGCGTCGTCACCCAGCTGATGACGGCCCTGCGCGCCTGAGTCGTAGGGGGATCTGATGGCCCTTCGGCCTGTCAGGCTCAGGGTCAGCAGAAAACAAAAAGCGCGCCGATTGGCGCGCTTTTTTATACCAGCAGTGGCAGCGTGGGATTAACGACCCAGCTTAGCCTTGAGCATGGAAACGATCTCTGTGATCGCCACTTCCTGCTTCTCGCCGGAGCGGCGGCACTTGTACTCCACCACGCCGTTGTCCAGACCGCGATCGCCGATGACGATGGCGTGCGGGATGCCCAGCAGCTCCATGTCGGCGAACATCACGCCCGGGCGCTCTTTACGGTCGTCGAACAGTACGTCCACACCAGCCGCTTTCAGCTCGGCGTAGAACTGCTGTGCCTGTTCGGCCACGCGCTCGGATTTGTGCATGTTCATCGGCACTATGGCCACTTCGAACGGAGCGATGGCGTCTGGCCAGATGATGCCGTACTGGTCGTTGTTCTGCTCGATGGCAGCCGCCACCAGACGGGAAACCCCGATACCGTAGCAACCCATCTCCATGGTGACGGACTTGCCGCCCTCGTTCAGCACGCTCGCCTTCATCGCTTCGGAGTACTTGGTACCCAGCTGGAAGATGTGGCCCACTTCGATGCCGCGCTTGAGCAGCAGCTTGCCCTGGCCGCACGGGCTCGGGTCGCCTTCCACCACGTTGCGCAGGTCGGCAACGTCAAAGGTAGCAATGTCGCGATCCCAGTTTGCACCGGTCAGGTGGAAGCCGGTCTCGTTGGCGCCGCAGACGAAGTCCGCCAGATGGGCGGCGCTGCGATCGGCAATGATGCGACCAGCAAAGCCGACCGGACCGATGGAGCCCGCATCGCAACCAGCGGCAGCCTTGATCTGCTCGTCGTTGGCGAAGGTCAGCGGGTTGGCAACACCCGGGAGCTTCTCGGCCTTGATCTCGTTCAGCTCGTGATCGCCACGCAGCACCAGGGCGATGACGGCCTGATTGCCGTGCTCGTCCGCTTCAGCCAGTACCAGCAGGGTCTTGGCGATGGCGGTCGGTGCCACGCTCAGGAAAGCAGCTACTTCGTCGATGGTGTGGACGTTTGGAGTTGCAACCTTGGTCAGGGCTTTGGTTGCGGCAGGACGCGCGCCAGCCGGCGCCAGCGCTTCGGCCATCTCGATGTTGGCGGCGTAATCTGAGGTATCGGAGAAGGCAATCAAGTCTTCACCGCTCTCGGCCAGTACCTGGAATTCGTGGGAGCCGGTGCCGCCGATGGAGCCGGTATCGGCCTGTACAGGACGGAAGTTCAGCCCCATGCGGGTAAAGGCGGCGCAGTAGGCGGCGTGCATCCGCTCGTAGGTCTCGATCAGCGAGGCCTTGTCGATGTGGAAGGAGTAGGCGTCCTTCATCAGGAACTCGCGACCGCGCATCACGCCGAAACGGGGACGCACTTCATCGCGGAACTTGGTCTGGATCTGGTAGAGGTTGAGCGGCAGCTGCTTGTAGCTGTTCACTTCGTAACGGACCAGGGAGGTGATCACCTCTTCGTGGGTCGGACCCAGCACGAAGGGGCGGTTGTGGCGGTCGGTCAGGCGGCACAGCTCGGGGCCGTAGTCGTCCCAGCGGCCGGACTCCTGCCACAGCTCGGCGGGTTGTACCACCGGCATGGAGACTTCGATGGCGCCAGCATTGTTCATCTCTTCGCGAACAATGTTCTCGATCTTTTTCAGTACCCGCAGGCCGGACGGCAGCCAGGCATACATGCCGGAGGCCAGTTTGCGGATCATGCCGGCGCGCAGCATCAGCTGATGACTGACGACTTCGGCGTCGGACGGGGTTTCCTTGAGAGTGGAAAGCAGGTATTGGCTGGTACGCATCGCTCGTGACCTTAGATAAGACGGGCCGCGGGGCCCTGGATAAATTCAAGAGCGGAATTTTAACAGGGAGGGCCCTGTGGCCCAAGGGCTAAATTTAGCGCAGCGGGAGAAAGCGGGGGCGGGGCCCCCGCCCGTGTCAGACCCGAAATTGCGACAGCAGTCGCTGTTGCAGCAGGCTGGCCTGATGGAGGGAGGAGGCGAGCTGCAGGCACTCCTGCGCCTCCTGCTCCCCTGTCTGGGCCTGCAGGCTGATGCCGGAGACCTTGTCCGAGGTGTGGCTCAGAGTGTGGGAGAGCTGACCTGTGGCATCCGCCACCTGCTGTACCATGTCGGCCAGATGGTCGATGGCCTCCTCCACCTTGAACAGGATTTGCTTGGTGTTGTCGGAGTCCTCCATTCCCGATTCCACGGTTTTCAGGTTGCGCTGCATCATCAGATAAGCCTTCTCGGTCTGCTGCTGAATGCTGTTGATCACCTCGGTTATCTCGGCGCTGGAGGCGGCGGTGCGGTTGGCCAGGGTGCGTACCTCGTCCGCCACTACGGCAAAGCCCCGGCCCATTTCGCCGGCCCGGGCTGCCTCGATGGCGGCGTTGAGGGCCAGCAGGTTGGTTTGCTCCGAGATACTGCTGATGGTGGAGATGATCTGGCCAATCTGGCTGGCCTGCTCCTTGAGGGCGTTGATGGCATTGGCACATTCCCCCACTTCCACCACCACTCGCTGCATGCCTGCGCTGGCAGAGGCCACATACTGACTGCTCTCCGTTGTCAGCTGACGGACCTGATTGGCATTTTGTGCGGCCAGACTGCAGTTATCCGAGATGGAGGTGGCGACCTGTACCATCTGCTCGCTGTCGTGGTGCAGCGCCTGGGCGTGTTCGGCGGTCTGACGGCTGCTCTGGCTGATGGCCTCGACCCGGTTGACCGAGGTGTGCACGTGGTCGCTGATGTGTTGATTATTGTCCATGGTGGAGCTGATCATCTTTTGCAGCTTTTCGATGAAGCGATCCACGCTGCCCGCCAGCGAACCTAGCTCGTCGTCCCGCTTGAGGTTGATGCGAGCGTTAAGATCCCCGTCGCCCGCGGCTATGTCCTGCATGCGTTTGTCAACTTGCAGCAGGGGGTTGACTATGGTGCGTACCAGCCAGAAGCCACAAAGCGTGACAATCAGCAGGCTCAGCACCAGACCGCCCAGGATCAGGTTTTTGGTATAGCCGATGATGGTATTGAGCTGGTTCACCTGATCCTCGACTGTCGCATCGCCCTGGGCCTCGACCTCGACCAGCGCCTGTTTGAGTTGTTCGGCACTGCTCTCGTAAAGAGCCAGCTGACGCTGGTAATCAGTCAGGGCCGCGATCCACTCACTTGTCAGCCGCGTGCTGTCGGCCAGCAGGGCGCGATACTGAGTGGAAAGCGACTGGCCGGCAAACTCCCCTTCACCGGGCACATCGAACAGGCCGGTCGCCAGCATGCCGTCCACCGCTTCCTGATAGAAGCGGTTTGCCTCCGCCAGTTCGGCCTGGATGGCGGGGGTGGGGCCTTCACTCTGCATCTTCTCCAGAGCATAGAGCTGACGCAGGAAACCTATGTTGGCCTCCATGCCGCCGTCAGCCGCCTGCCAGCGGGTGGAGAGGCCGCCGTTCCAGCTGATGGCCTGATCAGGTGACTGGGTGAGGTTCTCGACTGCGCCATCACCGATCACCTCCAGCTGGGTTGAGAGGCGTGACATGCGCTCCGAACTGGCGCGCAGTGCCTGATCGATACCGGTAAAGGTGCGGTAAAGCGTCAGCAGTTTTTCCTGCTGTTGCTGATACGTCTGCTCATGCTGGTTCATGGTACTGATGGCAGTCGTATCGATGAGCTTGCCTTCCTCAACCCGCTGCAGGGCGTCAGTGGCAGCCTGTTTGGCTCGCTGCAGCTCGGGCTCGTCGAGGGGCATGCCTCTGAGCATTTTCTGGATATACAGAGACTGGTTGCCCAGTTCGATGGATCCCTCCATGGCGCCATCGGCGGTTTGCCAGGCGGCGCCCAATACATAGGAGAGCAAGTCGGCCAGCCGCTGGCTGCCATACCAGCCGATCGCGCCCATGCCCAGTGTGCAACCGAGCAGGATAGTCAGCCCAAGATTCGATGTAGTGACAATTTTCATGATGCAGGACCTTCCCTGGTTCCGAACAAACCCAATTCAGTGTTCTATCAATGGCCAAGATTCGCCATTCCCGGTGGAAAATAAAGTTACTGCCCAGATCCGATCCAAGCATGGCTCCGAAAGCGCCAGAATGCCGAGAATCCTCTGTCATCCGTCACCGCCCTATGCTGGATACTTATCCAGTTATTCTTTATGCTATGACCCAATTTACAGATAGATGGTTTGGCGAGGAGAGAGCCGTGATTGGTCGCTTGAGAGGCGTAGTCATTGAGAAACAACCCCCCGAGGTGCTGCTGGAAGTCGGGGGCCTGGGTTATGAAGTACAGATGCCCATGAGCTGCTTCTATGATCTGCCCGAGATCGGCAAGGAAGTGACCATCCACACTCACTTCGTGGTGCGTGAAGATGCCCAGCTGCTGTATGGCTTCAATCACAAGCAGGAGCGGGCGCTGTTTCGCGAGCTGATCAAAACCAATGGCGTCGGCCCCAAGCTGGCGCTGGCCATTCTCTCCGGCATGACCGCCACCCAGTTTGTGCTGAGTGTCGAGCGTGAGGAGATAAGCTCCCTGATCAAGTTGCCAGGCGTGGGCAAGAAGACCGCCGAGCGGCTGGTGGTGGAGATGAAGGACAGGCTCAAGGGCTGGGTCAGCCACGATCTCTTCTCGCCGGCCGAGATCAGCCTGCCAGCCAGGGAGAGCGTCCTGCGTGCCCCGGATTCGAGCGAAGAGGCGGCCAGTGCACTGGTGGCGCTTGGCTACAAGCCGCAACAGGCCAGCCAGATCGTCAGCAAGATAGCCAAAGAGGGAATGTCGGTGGAAGATATCATCCGTGAATCCCTGCGTAGTCTGGTGTGAGGTAGGCAATGATTGAAGCGGACCGTCTCATTTCCGCCACTGGCGTGCGTGAGGATGAGATCATCGATAGGGCCATACGGCCAAAGATGCTGGCCGATTATACAGGTCAGGATCCCGTCTGCGAGCAGATGGAGATCTTCATCGAGGCGGCCCGCCAGCGTGGTGAGGCACTCGATCACCTGTTGATCTTCGGCCCGCCGGGTCTGGGCAAGACAACGCTTGCGAACATAGTCGCCAACGAGATGGGGGTCAACATCAAGACCACCTCGGGCCCTGTGCTGGAGAAAGCCGGTGATCTGGCTGCCCTGCTCACTAACCTCGAACCGAACGACGTCTTGTTCATCGATGAGATCCACCGTCTCAGCCCAGTGGTGGAGGAGGTGCTCTATCCGGCGATGGAGGATTACCAGCTCGACATCATGATAGGGGAGGGCCCTGCCGCTCGCTCCATCAAGCTCGACCTGCCACCCTTTACCCTGATCGGGGCCACCACCCGGGCCGGTTCCCTGACCAGCCCGCTGCGGGATCGTTTCGGCATAGTCCAGCGGCTGGAGTTTTACAACGTCAAGGATCTGACCGATATCGTCTCTCGCAGTGCTCGCTGTCTGGGACTGGAGATGACAGGTGACGGGGCCCTGGAGTTGGCCCGCCGCTCTCGCGGTACGCCGCGTATTGCTAACCGCTTGTTGCGCCGGGTGCGCGACTTTGCCCAGGTCAAGTCTGATGGCCGGATCGATGGACCCATAGCGGCCCGTGCCATGGACATGCTGGACGTGGACAATGAAGGTTTCGACTTCATGGACCGCAAGCTATTGTTGGCTGTCATAGACAAGTTTATGGGGGGCCCTGTGGGTCTCGATAACCTGGCGGCTGCCATAGGTGAAGAAAAAGATACTATCGAGGATGTACTGGAACCTTATTTGATCCAGCAGGGCTACCTGCAACGTACACCCAGAGGGCGGATGGCGACACCAAGAGCTTATGCACATTTTGGCCTGCAACGGCCAGATGAAAGGTGAAAACAGCTGTTTGAACAAAAAACCGCCATCAAGGGCGGTTTTTTGTTATCCGGACATAAAAAAGCCCACGGCACAGGCGGTGGGCAAAGACAATTCAGGATGGATGTTCACAGACAGTGAGTGCGTCTGGACACAGACCGGAAAAAACAGAGGAGCCGTCGCGAGGCCTCAGAGTCGGTTCATTTGATAGAGCTGAACGAACGAAAGCTTGTAGTAACGGATGGTTTTAGCAACAAACTTTTTCATCTTAAATTCCAATAGACAGGTTCGAAATGTTCATCGAATACGTGCCGGGAACCCGGATTGACCGGCCTGTATCCAAGGGGATGCCCTCACTGCGAGGCGCATTGTAGGGGCTCTGTCTGACTCGGACAAACAAGAAAAATTGAGCATGTCAGATTAGATTAACTAATCATTTATCTGGTCTGTTCAATTAGCATGAAAATGCGTTTTTATTGGTTTTAAATTGAGTTGGTTGGCAGCGTTGGCAGGCGGGGGAAACATAATGAAATTCACGTTGGAAGTCATTTTTTAACAGAACTGCCACTTATTGATCGAGATAATAAAATTGATTTAAATCAATGATTTGTGATTTTCAGTTTTTTGTGACACAGCTCTCCAAATTAAATGGAATTGAGCGTGAAAATGCCTTTAAAAGGCATGTATTCATGGTGGTTTTACATTGATTTCAATCAAATAAAGGTGATATAAAACACCGGTCATTATGGGCAGGAATAAAGCAAGCTAGATTGTTTTGCAATTGTTAAACATTAGCTTTTTTTGTTCCTCGATATTGCCTTGTTGTTAATGCTGGTAGCAGTCGAAACCGGTCGTCAGTGCAAACTGGAACATGACCGATCATTCGGGGACTTCCAACGGAAGCTTTGTCCTTAAAACTTAAAATAGCCGTGCCAATAATCGGTGAGGAAACATCATGATTGCTGAGCATGTGGTAGACCTATCGCGGTTCCAATTTGCTGCGACGGCCCTTTATCACTTCCTGTTTGTGCCCCTGACGCTCGGAATGGCCTTCATTCTGGCGATCATGGAATCTGTCTATGTGATGACCAACAACACTGTCTACCGGGACATGACCAAGTTCTGGGGCAAGTTGTTTGGTATTAACTTCGCCCTCGGGGTTACCACAGGGCTGACCATGGAGTTTCAGTTCGGTACCAACTGGGCCTACTACTCCCACTATGTCGGTGATATCTTCGGGGCCCCGCTGGCCATCGAAGGGCTGATGGCGTTCTTCCTGGAATCCACCTTTGTCGGCATGTTCTTCTTTGGTTGGGACCGCCTGACCAAGCGTCAGCATCTGGCTGCAACTTGGTTGATGGCGCTGGGAACCAACCTTTCCGCCCTCTGGATCCTGGTTGCCAACGGCTGGATGCAGAACCCGGTCGGTGCCGAGTTCAACTTCGAGTCCATGCGGATGGAGATGGTGAGCTTCGCCGAGCTGGTCTTCAACCCGGTCGCTCAGGTCAAGTTTGTCCATACGGTCGCGGCTGGCTACACCACGGGCGCCATGTTCGTGCTGGGTATCTCTTCTTACTACCTGCTGAAGAATCGTGATGTGGCCTTCGCCCGTCGCTCCTTCGCCATCGCAGCTGCCTTCGGTATGGCCTCCATCCTCTCTGTGCTGATCCTGGGTGACGAGTCCGGCTACGAGACAGGTGAAGTGCAGAAGGTGAAGCTGGCGGCCATCGAAGCCGAGTGGGACACAGAACCTGCACCGGCTGCATTTACCCTGTTCGGCATCCCGAATCAGGAAGAGATGCGTACCGATTACGCCATCAAGATCCCCTATGCGCTCGGCATCATTGCTACCCGCTCTCTGGACGGCCAGGTGACCGGCCTCAAGGATCTGAAGAGCGAGCATGAGCTGCGTGTGCGTAACGGCATGAACGCTTACGATCTGCTGACCAAGCTGCAATCCGGCGACAAGTCCGAAGATACCCTGGCACGCTTCGATGAAGTGAAACAGGATCTCGGCTACGGTCTGCTGCTCAAGCGTTACACCAGCAATGTGACAGACGCGACCGACGAACAGATCAAGGCCGCCGTGGATGACTCCATCCCGCAGGTTCTGCCGCTGTTCTTCGCTTTCCGCATCATGGTTGCCTGCGGCATGCTGATGCTGGTACTGATCGGTCTGGCCTTCTATGACAGTGCTCGTCACCGTATCGGTGAGCGCAAGTGGCTGCTCAAAGCCCTGCTGTGGGGTATCCCGCTGCCCTGGATCGCCATCGAGGCGGGCTGGTTTGTCGCTGAGTATGGCCGTCAACCCTGGACCATAGCCGAAGTGCTGCCGACCTCGCTCTCTGCATCCAACGTGCCTGCGTCCGAGATCTGGTTCTCCCTGATCGGGATCTTCCTGTTCTATACCGTACTGCTGATCATCGAGATGTACCTGATGTTCAAGTATGCGCGTCTGGGCCCAAGCAGCCTGAAGACGGGCAAGTACCACTTCGAACAGAGCAAGGTATAAGGAGAGTAACCCATGTTTGATTACGAAATGTTGCGTCTGGTCTGGTGGGTACTGGTTGGCGTCTTGCTGATCGGCTTCGCCATCACCGACGGTTTCGATATGGGGGTGGGCGCACTGCTCCCCTTCGTCGGCAAGAAGGATGTGGAGCGTCGGGTGATGCTCAACACCATGGGCCCGCACTGGGAAGGCAACCAGGTATGGCTGGTCACGGCGGGCGGTGCCCTGTTTGCGGCCTGGCCCATGGTCTATGCTGCGGCCTTCTCGGGCTTCTACATCGCCATGATCCTGACCCTGATGGCGCTCTTCTTCCGTCCGGTCGGTTTCAAGTATCGTTCCCTGCGTGAAGACGCCAAGTGGCGCAGCAACTGGGACTGGGCGCTGTTTATTGGCAGCGCAGTACCCCCCATAGTGTTCGGGGTGGCCTTTGGCAACTTGTTGCAGGGCGTGCCGTTCGAATTCAACCAGTTCATGATGCTGACCTATCACGGCAACTTCTTCGGCCTGCTCAATCCGTTCGGCATTCTGGCCGGTCTGGTGAGTCTGTTCATGCTGGTCACTCAGGGTGCGACCTGGCTGATGATGAAGACCGATGGTGAGGTGCTGGCGCGTTCCCGCACTGCAGCCATGATCTGCTCCCTGCTGACCCTGGTGCTGTTCGGCCTGGCTGGCTGGTGGGTGAGTGGCATGGACGGCTACGTGGTCGTCAAGGCGGCTGCGACCGATGCGGTCTCCAATCCCATGAACAAGGAAGTGGTGCGCCAGGCCGGTGCCTGGATGAACAACTACGCCCTCTATCCCTGGATGATAGCCGCGCCGTTACTGGGCCTCTCCATGAGCCTGCTCACTGCGCTGTTTGCCAAGCTGAATAAAGGCTGGGTGGCGTTTACCTGTTCTTCATTGGCGGTTGCCGGCGTGATCCTGACCGCAGGCTTCTCCATGTTCCCGTTCGTGATGCCCTCGAGCCTCGAGCCGTCACTGAGCCTGACCATGTGGGATGCCACCGCATCGTTCAACACCCTGAAGGTGATGACGGTGGCGGCAGCTATCTTGGTACCGATTGTGCTGGCTTATACCATCTGGACCTACGTCAAGATGTTTGGTCGGGTGACCAGCAAGCACATCGAAGACAACCAACAATCGCTCTACTAAGAAGGTGCCCTGATATGTGGTATTTCACCTGGATCCTGGGTCTGTTGCTGGCGTGTTCATTTGGCATCATCAATGCGCTCTGGCTGGAACACAGCGAGAACATGGATCGTCAGATCGATGAAGACAAGTGATCGGCTCGCCCGGTTGGCCGCTCCTCTGGAGCGCCAACCCTGGCAGGGGTTGATGTTGGTAGCGGCGGCCCTGTTGGCCGTCGCTATTTTACAGGCCCCCAACCTGGTGGCCGCCAACACCAGTGAGCACGGGCTGTTGCTCGCTCCCTGGCTGATGTGGGCGGTCTGTTGCGGCGTCATGCACGGGCTGGGATTCCATCCCCGCAGCCTCATTGGCCGAGTGTTGTTTTGCCCCTGGCTCGCCTTGCCCAGTTTGTTGTATGGGCTCTGGTTGACCCAAGGCTATTTCCTTTCATAAAAAACGGGGGGAGGCAGGATTTCCCTGTCTCCCCCTGCTTCTTTCCTATTCAGCCCTGCGCTATGATAGCCCCCCATCTGACTGTCGAATGGATCACAGATTTTTATGGGGGAAGTCTCTGAGTTTCCGGTACGTGTCTACTACGAAGACACAGATGCCGGGGGCATCGTCTACAACGCCAATTATCTCAAGTTTATGGAACGTGCTCGCACCGAGTTTCTGCGCAGCGGCGGCATCGAACAGGATGTCTTGCTGCAAGCCGGATTCGCGTTTGTGGTGAGTCGAACAGAGATCGATTTCCGCTCGGCGGCCCGTTTTAATGAATTGTTGACCGTAATAACGCAAGTGACTGAAGTGAAACGTGCATCCATGCGCTTCTCACAGCAGATCCTGGCGGCTGATGGACGACTGATCACCCAGGCCATGGTACAGATAGCCTGTGTCAGTCATCCGCATATGAAACCTGTTGCAATACCAGAAAATGTGAAGGGAGTGCTGTTAAGTGCACGCTGAAATTTCGTTTATTGGCCTGTTTTGGCAAGCCAGCCTGTTGGTAAAACTGGTCATGATGACCCTGATGGGGATGTCGGTTGTCTCCTGGGCGCTGATCTTTCAACGCTCCAAGGTCATCAAGGCGGCCAATCTGGCATCCGAGCAGTTTGAAGACCGCTTCTGGTCCGGGGTCGATCTCAACCGCCTCTATCAGGAGTCTTCCTCCCGCCGCGATGATATCGAAGGCATGGAAGATATCTTCTATTCCGGCTTCAAGGAGTATGCTCGCCTGCTCAAGGCGGGTGCCCGTGGCCAGGATGCGGTGATGGACGGTACCTATCGTGCCATGCGGGTATCGCTTTCCCGCGCGGTGGACGAGCTGGAATCCAACCTGCCAGTGCTGGCAACCGTCGGCTCCATCAGCCCCTATATCGGCCTGTTTGGTACCGTATGGGGCATCATGAACGCCTTTATCGCCCTGGGCCAGGTGCAGCAGGCTACTTTGCAGATGGTGGCTCCGGGTATCGCGGAAGCGCTGATCGCGACCGCCATGGGCCTGTTTGCCGCCATTCCTGCGGTTATTTTCTATAACCGGTTTACCAACAAGGTAGAGAAGCTGGAGAACGCCTACGCCAACTTCATGGACGAGTTCACCACCATACTGAACCGTCAAATTGCACAGCAGCAGGGTGATCAGTAATGCAAACCTATCAGCGGATCCGGCGCAAGAAGGTGTGCGAGATCAACGTGGTTCCCTATATCGACGTCATGCTGGTGCTGCTTATCATCTTCATGGCGGTGACGCCGGTGATCACGCAAGGGGTCAAGGTTGACCTGCCGCAGGCAGAATCCGAGCAGTTGCCGGAAGATGCCAAGCCCCCCTTCATTGTCAGCGTCAATACCGAAGGCGAGTACGTCATCAAGGCCGGTGAGGCCGACGATGAGCCGGTGCCTGCCGGGACGCCCGAGGCGATGCAGCAATACATCACCGAAAAAGCCATGGGCTATCTGGCCATCAACCAGAACGCCCCCGTTGTGGTGGCGGGTGACAAGTCCGTGCGCTACGAAGAGGTGATACTGCTGATGGTGGCCCTCAAGAATGCGGGCGTGCCTCAGGTTGGCCTGATGACAGATCCGGTGAACTGACGGAGATGGATGTGAAGCGTGGTATTTCCGGTTATCTCATCGCGTCGCTGCTGCTGCACCTGATCGTCGGCATCATTTTGCTGGTCGGGGTCGACTTCAGCAAACCGAAGCGGCCAGAGTCGAAGGGGCAGATCGTCAATGCCGTCATGCTCGACGAGAACTTCCTCAACGAGCAGGCCAAGCAGATCCAGCAGCAGAAGTCTCAGCCCAAGCCCCAGAAGGTAGAGAAAGAGCAGGATAAGGAAGACACGGACCTCGCCAAGCGTGAGCTGGCCCAGCAGCAGGAGCGGCTGCGTATCGCCGAAACCAAGCGCAAGGAAGCCGAAGAGGCGACCCGCAAGGCCGAGGCAGAGAAGCAGAAAAAAGTCGCCGAGCAGAAGCAAGCGGAAGAGAAGGCCCAAAAAGCCGAGGAAGCCCGCAAGCTGGAAGAGCAGAAAACCAAGACGGCGGAATCTGAGCGCAAGGCTGCAGAAGCCGAGAGCAAGGCGCTGGCGCTGAAGAAGAAAAAGGAACAAGAGAAGAAAGAGGCCGAGGAGAAGCAAGCCAAGGCTGAGGCGGCCAAGAAAGCGGACGCTGACAAGAAGGCCAAGCAGGAGGCCGAGAAGAAAGCCAAGGCCCAAGCGGACAAGAAAGCCAAGGCAGAGGCCGAGAAAAAGGCCAAGGCGGAAGCGGACAAGAAAGCCAAGGAGGCCAAGGAAGAAGCTGCCAAGAAGGCAAAAGCTGACGCAGAGAAGAAAGCCAAGGCCGAAGCTGACAAGCAGGCCAAGATAGCGGCCGAGCGCAAGCGTAAAGCAGCCGAGCAAGCCAAGTTGCAAAAAGAGATGGAAGACATGATGCAGCAGCAGCTGGCGGCTGAGGCCAATGCCCGCAGTCAGGCTGCATCCGCGGCAGCGCAAGGTGAAGTCGACAAATATGCGGCTCTCATCAAGGCCACTGTTGAGCGTTATATGATTTTGGATCCCACCATGCGGGGCAAAACATGTACTATCGGTGTGCGGCTTGCCAGCACCGGCTTTGTCATATCGGTAGATAACGGCCAGGGTGACCCGGCAGTATGTCGTTCCGGCAAAGCGGCCGTATTGAAGGCCAATCAACTGCCGGTACCGAAGGATCCTGCGGCCTTCGAGATGTTGAAGGAATTCAACCTCAAGTTGGAACCGAGCATCTAGGCATGAGAAAGCGGGGTCGTTTACTGTGGTTGGCAGCGTCTTGCTGAGAATGGAATGTAACCTCTCATTTTTATTGGAACCGAGTATTTAAGCCATGATAAGAAAAGTGTTTTTTGCTTTGGTTGGCTGCTTGTTGCTGAGCCAGAGTGCTCAGGCGGCCTTGGACATCGTCATCACTGGCGGTATCGACAGTGCGCGACCGATTGCCATTGCACCCTTCAAGTGGGAAGGCAATGGCCAGTTGCCGCAGGATATCGCGGAAGTGGTCTCCAACGACCTGATGCGAAGTGGCAAGTTCAAACCTCTGGCCCGTGGCCAGATGCCGCAAACCCCTAGCTCCAGTGGCGAGATCAACTTCGCACCCTGGGCGTCCCAGGGGGTTGAGGCAGTCGTGGTCGGTTCCATTGCTGCCGTCGGCGACGGTACTTACAAGATCAACTTCGAGCTGGTCGACGTACTGAAGGGCCAGCTGGCCAAGACTCAGGGCGGGGAGAGCAACGGTTACATCCTGGACAGCCGGATGGCGACCATACCGGGTGCCCAGATGCGTCAATTTGCTCACCGTATCTCCGACATCGTCTATGAGCGTCTGACGGGCGAACGTGGTGCCTTCCTGACCCGGATTGCCTATGTCTCGATCGAGCAGGGGGCCCAGTTCCCGTATCAGTTGCGTATCTCCGATTACGACGGCTACAACGAGAAGACGCTGCTGCGCTCCCGCGAGCCGCTGATGTCACCGGCCTGGTCGCCGGACGGCAGCAAGCTGGCTTACGTGAGTTTCGAGAACCAGAAGTCTGAAATCTATGTGCAGGACATCTACAACCAGCAGCGTAGCCTGATCTCCAGTTTCCGCGGTATCAACGGGGCGCCAAAGTGGTCTCCGGATGGTCGTCGATTGGCTATTGTACTGTCCAAAGATGGTCAGCCTGATATCTATGTCATTGATGTTGCAAGCAAGCAGCTGACAAGGGTGACAAATACCCGGGTGATCGATACTGAACCGGCCTGGATGCCTGACGGGCAAACTTTGATTTTCACCTCTGAACGTGGTGGCAAACCCCAGATTTATAGCGTAAATTTGGCGACTGGCGTCACTCGCCGGATGACCTGGGAAGGAGAATCCAACCAGGGTGCCTCTGTCACGCCGGACGGCAAGTCCATGGTGATGGTGACCCGGGTTCAGGGACAATATCGCATCGCTCGTCAAGATATGGAAAGCGGAGCAATGTTGGTATTGACCCAGAGTGCTCTGGATGAGTCGCCAAGTGTGGCTCCCAATGGCAGCATGATCATTTATGCCACCATCTATCAAGGTCGCAAGAGCCTGGCGTTGGTATCGACCGATGGTCGTTTCAAGGCGGTTCTTCCGACCAGTAGCGGTGAAATTCGTGCACCAGCTTGGTCGCCCTTCTTGAATTGATAAAAATTCGATTGTTTTTTGTTTTGTTATAAAGGTTTAAGGAAATAGCATGCAACTCAATAAACTGCTCAAGGGTTTGGCCATCGCACTGCCACTGTTCACCCTGGCCGCTTGTAGCTCCTCTTCTGATTCTGACGCCGCTGGCGCCGAGTCAGGTATGACCGACGGCATGGGCGGTGTACAAACCGGTGGCGCCAACGGTATGTTGTCCCCGGAAGAGCAGATGCGTCAGAAGTTTGAAGCACTGCAACGTGACAACGTGATCTACTTCCCGTTTGATGGTTATGACATTCAGGGTCAGTACGCCGACCTGCTGGATGCACACGCCAGCTACCTGCGTGAGCGTCCGTCCGTCAAGGTGTTGATCGAAGGCCACGCCGATGAGCGCGGTACTCCGGAATACAACATCGCGTTGGGCGAGCGTCGTGCCAAGGCTGTTGCCAAGTATCTGCAAACCCTGGGTGTGCAGGCTGAGCAGCTCTCCATCGTCAGCTATGGCGAAGAGAAGCCGCTGGATCTGTCTCACACCGAGGATGCCTTTGCCAAAAACCGCCGTGCGGTTCTGGTTTACTAAGGTTTGATCCGAATTTAATTCGTATATAAGCAAGCGGCCATTTCGATGGCCGTTTTATTTGCACTAAACGCTAAGGTTTATTCCGAATGAAGCTCGTGTATAAGCAAGCGACTATTGTGATGGCCGTCTTATTTGCACTGAGTGCTCAGGCGGCTGCGCCTGTGAGCGACCTCAATGGCAATGGCGGTGGTGGCGTGGCCCTCAGCGGCAACAATGGCGCCATCATGCCCACAGGCAGCCTGGAAGACAGGGTTGCTTTGCTGGAACGCACCCTCAATGCCCGTCTGCGTCTGCAGGCCGAATTGCAGCAACAGGTGGATTCCCTGCAAGGGGAGGTCTCTGAACTGCGTGGCCAGCTGGAGCAGCAAACCTACCAGATGGAACAGTCGCAAGAGCGTCAGCGTCAGCTCTATCAAGAGCTGGACAAGGTGGCCAACAGCAAGCCTGCTGCTGCCCCCGCTACGCCTGCGGCCGGTGCGAGTGCAGCCCCTGCGGCAAACTACTCTGCCAATCTGGATGAGAACCAGGCCTACGATGCGGCCGTGAACATGGTGCTCAAGGACAAGAACTACGACAAGGCCATTCCCGCCTTCGAAGGGTTCATCAAGCAGTACCCGAGTTCGAGCTATGTGCCGAATGCCCACTACTGGCTAGGTCAACTGCTGTTCAACAAGGGGGACAGGACCGGTGCCGCGGCGCAGTTCTCCACGGTAGCGAACAAGTTCAGCAAGTCTCCCAAGCGGGCCGATGCCCTGCTGAAACTGGGTATGCTGGCACAACTCGATGGCAAGAAAGCGGAAGCCAAAACATTCTATGAGCAGGTGATCAAGGGCTACCCCAATACCTCGCCGGCCCAATTGGCCAAGCAGAGTCTGAGCAAGTTGTAACATTGCCGTAGGTCACTGTTTTCGTAACAATCTTGTAAATACGGCCCTGCTTTGTATGCGCAGTGAACAAACAGATTTAATTTAAGAATTTTCTATTGCGCCAGGATGATAAATCCGTAATATAGGCCGCCGTCAGAGCCGGAGCAGTATTGCAGCCGGTCCTGGTCGTGGTGAGGGTCGTTAGCTCAGTCGGTAGAGCAGTTGACTTTTAATCAATTGGTCGCTGGTTCGAATCCAGCACGACCCACCATTTCTCCATCAGGTGGAGACAGAATTCCCAGGTCGTTTAGCTCAGCTGGGAGAGCACCTCCCTTACAAGGAGGGGGTCACTGGTTCGATCCCAGTAACGACCACCAGTTTTGTGAGTAGAGTTGAAACTGTTTGCCGAAGGCGAACAGTGCCAGGCAAAGGTGGGGGTCGTTAGCTCAGTTGGTAGAGCAGTTGACTCTTAATCAATTGGTCGCTGGTTCGAACCCAGCACGACCCACCAGTTTGGCAACAAGCATTCCCAGGTCGTTTAGCTCAGCTGGGAGAGCACCTCCCTTACAAGGAGGGGGTCACTGGTTCGATCCCAGTAACGACCACCAGTTTGTAAAAAATGATTTAGATGGGTCGTTAGCTCAGTCGGT
>Ga0115550_1000723_pt1 | contig 26948 bp, 25 predicted proteins | sample COGITO_mtgs_1005_FD_87177 | JGI IMG/M metagenome (GOLD analysis project Ga0115550, IMG submission 87177) | Pelagic marine microbial communities from North Sea - COGITO_mtgs_100511 | ecosystem: Environmental > Aquatic > Marine > Epipelagic | place: Germany:Helgoland, sampling site Kabeltonne... | reverse complement strand
GTTTTTCCTGATAACGGGCGACCAGTCCGGCGCGCCTGGCATTGAGCTCGGGCAGGCGTGCCAGCTGGACCAGGGCGATGGCGGCGTTGATGTCGGTCAGGTTGTACTTGAAGCCCGGCGTTATTACCTCCGCCTGCGGTTTGCGGCCCAGCGTCATGCGATCGAAGGCATCCACCCCGAGACCATGGAACTTGAGCATGCGTACCTTGTCCGCCAGCGCCTTGTCATCGGTCACCAGCATGCCCCCTTCGGCGCAGGTCAGGTTCTTGATGGCATGGAAGGAGAAGATGGCGGTGCCGGTGGCGCCAATCCAGCGCTCCCGATAGCGGGTGCCAATGGCATGGGCGGCGTCTTCGATGACGGGGATGTCGTATTGTCTGGCCAGCTTGAGAATAGGGCCCAGATCGACGGGGGCGCCGGCGTAGTGAACCGGAATGATGGCCTTGGTGTTGACTGTGATGAGCGGCGCGATAAGCTCTGCGCTGGTCATCAGTGTGTCTCTGTCCACGTCGACGAAAACGGGTTCGGCGCCGAGCAGTGTGATGAGGTTGATGGTGGACACCCAGGTCTGTGACGGGGTAATCACCTCATCCCCCGGGCCTATGCCCAGCGCCATCAGGGTGACGTGCATGCCAGCGGTGGCAGAGTTGAGCGCAACGGCATGCTGGCAGCCGTATGTGTCACAGAATTGCTGTTCCAGTTCGTGACTCTTCGGGCCCGTGGTGATCCATCCCGATTTCAGCACCTCACAGACAGCGCTTATTTCGGCGTCGCCGATGGCTGGCTTCGAAAATGGCAGAAAGTCTTGCATAAGAGATCCAACAATGAATATTAATCAGTGCCCATCAGAACAGGCGGCCTTAAACATTAATTTCAACATAGCGTATATAAAATTGGCCCCGCAATGGCTCAGCAACAGCTGGTAACAATTCACTGTCAAAATCCATATAAAAGCGGGGTGGCAAGGGGGCAGAAACAGCTGGTAACAATTAAACGCTGCGACCATTTATAGGGGTGTGGTAAATATTTAAAATCCGAAAAATGCTCATTTTTCAACACTGCATCATCTCTGACATTCTGGTTGTATCAATATGAACATTACTGTATTTGGAAGTGGTTACGTGGGGCTGGTGTTGGCCACTGTACTGGCCGATATTGGTCATCAGGTTATCTGTGTCGATGTCGATGAACAGAAGGTGGCTGACTTGATGGCTGGTCAGGTTCCCATCTATGAACCCGGATTGGAGGCGCTGCTCCAGCGCAATATCAAGAGTGGTGCCCTGGTGTGTACCACGGATGCAATCCTGGCCGTCAAGCACGGTGAGGTGCAGTTTTTGGCGGTGGGCACCCCGCCGGGAGAAGATGGCTCTGCCGATCTTTGCCACGTGCTGGAGGTGGCTGACACCATAGCTCGTCATCGTGATGAGCCCGTCATCATAGTCAACAAGTCGACCGTGCCGGTGGGCACAGCCGACAAGGTGACAGCCAGGGTGAAGCTGGTTCAGCAGCAACTGGACAAGTCGTTTGCCTTCGATGTGGTTTCCAACCCCGAATTTCTGAAGGAGGGCTCCGCCATCCAGGACTGTCTGCGGCCGGATCGCATAGTGGTCGGCACTTGCAACGAGGCGTCCCGCCAGCTGATGCGCGAGCTTTACGAGCCGTTCAATCGCAACCATGACCGCATCCTGTTCATGGATGTGCGCAGTGCCGAGCTGACCAAGTACGCCGCCAACTGCATGCTGGCCACCAAGATAAGTTTCATCAACGAGATGGCTGGCCTGGCCGAGCGGGTCGGGGCCGACATCGAGATGGTACGTCAGGGGATAGGGTCGGATCAGCGCATCGGTTATCAGTTCATCTACCCTGGCTGTGGCTACGGCGGCTCCTGTTTCCCCAAGGATGTCAAAGCCTTGCTGGCAACAGCCCAGGAACTGCAATATGACACGCCGCTGATCCGGGCGGTGGAGCGCATCAACGAGCAGCAAAAATCGCGACTCTACGAGATACTGTCAGACTTCTTCAGCGCCCAGGGGGAATCCCTGGCAGGCAAGACGATCGCTCTGTGGGGGCTGGCATTCAAACCCAATACCGACGACATGCGCGAGGCCCCGAGTCGTGCCCTGATGGAGGCCCTCTGGCGTGCTGGCGCCACAGTGCAAGCCTATGATCCGGAAGCCATGCAGGAGACCCAGCAGCTCTATGGCTATTGTGACAACCTGAGGCTGATGGGGACCAAGGAGGCCGCCGTGTTTGGGGCAGATGCCCTGGTGATCTGCACCGAGTGGAACCATTTCAAAGCACCCAATTTTGCCACCATCAAGCAGGCATTGAAGCAACCGCTGATCGTGGATGGCCGCAACCTGTTTGATCCGGGTCGCATGCGGGATCATGGCTTTCATTACTATGGTATTGGGCGGGGCGAGTCGGTAAATAGATAATGGAGGCGGGCGTTGAATGAAAATTTATCGCTCATCTCACCCATATTTTTTACCAACCTGCTGGGCCGGTTTTGTCATAAAAAATAAACAGAGACGCACCTTGAGCTGATTTGGCTGAATAGCGCTATGAGCGTGAAACTCTATGCGGTTATGGCATGGTCACATCTTGTAAATAGGGTGATGTGAACGCCTTTTTTATACTCATGTAATTGCTATGGATTATCCCCTGACCGGGAAATATGAGGGCAGGTTTATCCCGGGATGACCGGCATCTTATTTATCTGACTTTCATCGGTACGAATTTATTTATTCGGAAGGTGTGATTCGCTTAATTACATGGTTATAAAGGTACTCATACTTGCCCCAAATGGCCTGTCGATGATTCGGCGGGCCATTTTTATGTCCGGTATAAAGGCCTGACCCCGGGCGGGAACTGTCAGGTTTGTTGCGCCATCATGCCAGTTGCGCTGGCAAGGCCCAGATTGGGATGGCAATCACCTGGCTATTCCGGTATATCGTCCATCGGTGCGCTGCTGAAGGTCGCTTTTGACACTATGTTGATGCTCTCGTGCAGTTCGCTGTAGACGATCACGGCCAGACCTTGCTTCAGCTGCTGTCTGACCTCGTCGACCTTGTCAGCCAGGCTGACGTCATGCTCACCGTACTCGGTGCCTTCCCGCAGGACGAAGTGTTCGAGCAGGTTGTTGAGGGTATCGGAGTCCAAGTCTTGCCAGGGGATAATCATGGGGTCATCTTCAGTTACGAACGTGTGGATATTGTCTATTGGTTGTCAGCGAGCGCAAGGAGTTTATCGGGCTGCAAGCGGGTGTGATCATGCTGACTGATGAACAACGTCGCCTCTCCACTCGCTTTGATCACCATCTGTGCGAATCGCGCCGCCACGCTCTGAGCAAGGGGCTGTTCTGGTTCTGGGCCGTCAACCAGCTGGCACTCCTGTTCCTGCTTGCCCGTTTCTATGTCTATCAGGATGCCCATCTGGTGGTTGCCCGCATACTGCCCTGGCGTTATGAGATGCAGCTTGCCCTGATGACCCTGGCCTGCCTGCTGTTTCCCCTGTGCTGGCGCTGGTTGTCGAGGCAGCCGCTGGCGCTCTGGCGGCCCTGCTTGTGCACCGGGGCGCTGTTGTGGGGCCTTGCCTGGGCACTGTTTGGCTATGCTATCGCCCTGATTGAGCTGAGGGGCGGCTTCAGTCTGGCGTTCGACCTTATCAGTTTGCTGCTGATGACGGCGCTGATCGCCCTCTATTGCGAGGCGCGGCTGTTTTACTGTTTCAGCGTTCCACCCTTGCTCTTTCTGTTGCTGGAAGCCTTGTTTGTCAGGGTGCCGTTTCCCATAGTGCACGGACTGGCGGTAGGCTGCCTCGTCATACTGCTGGAGACAGGGCGGCGCATGCTGAACGGCTGGTTCGTGCTGGCGGTCTCTCGGGAACACGAAAATCTGGCGCTGGCCCGTCAGCTCGATGGCATGGCCAAACAGGATCCCTTGACCGGATTGGCCAATCGGCGCCATTTTACCAGGGTCAGCGAGCAGATCCTGGCCGAGGTGCGACAGCAGCATGGTGACTTTGCCATCCTGCTGCTGGATGTGGATTTCTTCAAACGCTTCAATGACCACTACGGTCACCTGCAAGGGGATAACTGCCTGATTGCGGTGGCGGATTGCCTGCGTGAGGCGGTGCGACAGCCAGCCTATGTCGTGGCTCGCTATGGTGGGGAGGAGTTCGTGATCCTGCTGCCCGGCGCGGATGCCCTGCTCGCCGCAGACATTGCCAGGCGGATCGCCGCAGCCCTGGCGGCCCGCGCCATTCCCCATGCACAGTCAGAGGTATCCCCCAATGTGACTGTGAGTCAGGGCATTGCCTTGTGGCGTGAAGAGGAGTCGGTTGCCGACATGCTGGCACGGGCTGACGAGGCGCTCTATCGGGTCAAGGAAACGGGCCGCAACGGCTACCTGATAGCCCCCTGAGTCTGCTCCTGCAACCATTGGCTGATGCGCTCCTCCAGCCAGAAGCGGGGCCGCCAGGGGGTGCCGTGCAGGAAGCCCACATGGCCTCCCCGCCGGCTCAACTCGTAACGCACCATGGGTGAGAGTTGCTCCGGCCGCGGGATCACGGCATCCGTCATGAAGGGATCGTCGGCGGCGTGGATCACCAGGGTAGGAATGGGGATGCGTGCCAGTAGCCCCAGACCCGAGCAGCTCTGGTAATAGTGGTCCGCACTGGCAAAGCCGTGCAGGGGGGCAGTGACCTGCTCGTCGAAGTCGCGCAGGGTAGCAATCGCTTGTACTTGCTGCGGCTGCCAGCGTTTGCCCGCCTCTGCCTGGCGACGGATCTTGCTTTGCAGGTTATGGCGCATGGTGCGCAGCAGATAGTTTTGGTACACCCGCGAGAATCCCTGATTGACCCGATCGGCGCAGCTGTCGAGCTGTAGCGGTGCCGAGATCACCACGGCAGCCTTCAATTCCTTCGGGCAGGCCCGCGCCAGCAGATTGACCAGCATGTTGCCCCCCAGTGAATAGCCGATGGCGATCATCGGCTTGCCGGGAAAACGCCGCCCCAGCTCGGCGATCAGCGCCTCTGCATCCTCGATGGCACCGGAGTGATAGGCCTGCAGCAGGCGGTTGGGCTCGCCGCTGCAGCCGCGAAAATGCATCAGTACCGCCTCGTCCCCCTGGCGCTGCAGATGGGCAAACAACCCCTTGGCATAGTGGGAGTGAATGCTTCCCTCCAGGCCGTGAAACAGCACTATCAGTGGCCGCTCCCCCTGGCTGATGTCACCGCTCCAGGCGAGATCGACGAAGTCCCCGTCTGCCAGTTCAAAACGTTCTGGCACGAAACGGGCGGGGGCTCGTCGCAGCCACTTTGGCAATATGGTTTGCAGATGGGGATTGCGCGCCCACCAGGGGGCATGGAAGTGACTCTCTATGAGCATGATGGGGATCCGAAGCAGGTATCAGGGCAATGAAAAGCACGGCGAGAAGGGACGCTTCTCGCCGATTTTGGTCAGGCCAGCAGGCTGTCGTGGTGCTCGGCACCGCGCAACATGGCCTGGACCATTTCGTTGGCCTCAAACTTGGTCAGCGCTTCGTGGGCACCCACCTGATGGGCACGCTCCACGCTGATCTCGCTGGAGAGCGAGGTGTGCAGGATGATGTAGGCACCTGCCAGCGTCGCATCGCTTTGCACCTCGAAGGCCAGTTCATAGCCGTCGAGTCCCGGCATCTCTATGTCGCTCACCAGTATGTCGATGGGAGTCTTCTGGCTGGCGCGAGCCTGCATCAGGGCCAGTGCATCCTTGCCGTTGGTGCAGACTTCGTAGGGAATATTGATGTAGTCGAGGGCGGCCATCAGCTGGCGGCGGGCGACGGAGGAGTCATCCACCAGCAGGATCCGCATCGGCTTGATCCGCTCCCGCTGCACATCGGTCAGCACAGGATAGAGGTGGCTGGGGTCGTCCGGGTAGACCCGTGACAGTATCAGTTCCACATCCAGCAACTGGATCAGCTGGTCGTTGACCCGGGTTACCCCGGTCACGAACACGTTATGGCCGAGAGCCGCGGGAGGGGACTCGATATCGCGCCAGTTGCACTCGGTGATCTTGTCGATGCCGCGCACCAGAAAGCCCACCAGGGTGCGGCGACAGTCGGTGATGATGATGAAGCAGCTCGGCATCTCCTCCTTGCTGATAGGGCGATAACCCACCGCCATGGCCATGTCGATCACCGGGATTGTGGTGCCCCGCATGCTGGCGGCGCCGAGCACGGTCGGGTGCGAGTGCGGCATGGCCGTGAGCTGGGTGTAAGGCACTATTTCCTTCACCTTGAGGGTGCCGATGGCAAAGGATTGTTTGGCCGAGAGATGAAACAGCAACATGCCCTGGGATTGGTTGGCCTTGCTTTTCATGGCAGATGTCCTGTGAGTCAAAACGGTATCAGTCAATTCAGGCCCCTAGCATAAAGGATTATAGGCGAAATGGCCCTCCCGTTATTAGCGACCGCGCGCCGTAAAACTGGACTCATTTCACCCATTTATTCACCTTGCTGACCCTATGGCGTGTCTGTGTGGGTCATGGCAATCAGGGGAGATCAGGCGGGCACTTGCTGGTCCAGGTTGGCGCCCAGCCAGTGTTGACACGCCAGGGCGAGAGCATCTTCGTCCCGGTAGCCGAGCTTGGCTATCACCAGTTCCCGTTTGCTGCCGCTCTTGAGCAGGCGCACAGCTTGCAGCAGCTGCCACTGGGCGCTCAGGGCATCGGCCGCTAGGCCCGGATCTGTCATGCCTCGCTGGGAGAGGCACGCCTGCCAGGCGGCGTCACTGCCCGTTTGCTGGCCTGCCAGTGCCCGCCAGGCGCCTTGCAGCATCTGGTCACCATGTTGCGCGAGAGGACAGGCCTGAAGCTCGTCGAGTATCACCTGCAGGCGATAACCATAGGCGCCTTGCCAGTCGCGTGGGCGTTGCCACTGGGCCAGGCTGTCGAACAGGGCATCAAGTAGCGGTGTCGGGTGCAACCAGCCTGCCTGTGCAGGTTGGGCAACCCGCGGGGAACAAGTCAGCAAATCATAATGGCAGCCTGCCAGCGGGCTGAAGGCGGCGAGGGCATCGGCGCAGAGCCAGAAACTGTTGCCCGCTGTCAGCAGCAATTCATGCTGGCCGAGTCGCAGCAGCGCCCCGCCCCGGGTTATTCGCAGCAACTGGCCCAACGGCGCGCGTTTGCGGCCGCCGACCTGCAGGTGAAGGGAGGAAAAATGCTGACATTCGATGGCGTGATGCATGTAAAAACCCTGATATGATGCTGCCTGGAGGTAACGAAAATGGAAACCAGACGTAAAAAACGCTTCATTGCCGGCGCTGTGTGCCCAGCATGCGGCAAAATGGACACCATGATGCTGTATATGGAGCATGGAGTCGAGAAGGTGACCTGTGTCGACTGCGGGGATACCCAGGTGCAGACTCAGGCCGAGGTGGACAAGCTAACCCGTGAGACCGAACAGGTCATAGGGGTGTTTCGTCCCGAGTGAGGTCATCAGCAGTACCAGAAAGGGGGCGTAAGTCAGGCTCATCCCGTTTCGCAGTGATGACTTTTTCATCATGACGGAGGGGGCCCGACCATATGCTTGGCCACCTTTTTGAGGTATTCTGAGCCCGTTTTTTTCTATCCGCAGGATCCCTGACATGAAAGTAGCTCCCCTGAGCGTGGTTACGCTGGAATACACAGTCACTGACGAACATGGTGAAGTCATCGACACCACTGTCGGTAAAGAGCCTCTGGTGTATCTGCACGGTACCCGTTATCTGGTCTCCGGCCTCGAAGCCGAGCTGGAAGGCCGTAGTGTGGGTGAGGCGTTCGACCTTACTCTGGCACCGAGCCAGGCCTATGGCGAATACGACGAAACCCTGGTGCAAGAAGTACCTGGCGAGTTATTTGACGGCATGGAAGTGTCTGAAGGGGATACTTTTGTGGCCGAGACTGACGATGGTCACCGCCCGGTGACCGTTATCGAAGTGTCCGAAGCGTTCGTCAAGGTGGATGGCAACCATCCGCTGGCTGGTGTGACCCTGGGCTTCAAGGTCGAGATCAAGGACGTCCGTGCCGCCACTGCCGAAGAGCTGGCTCACGGCCATGTTCACGGTGCCGGTGGTTGCGGTCACGATCATGGTCACGACCATGACCACGATCACGGCCATGAGCACGGTGGTTGCTGCGGTGGTGGCCACGGTCACGATCACGGTCATGACCACGGCGATGAGCAGGGTCATGGCGGTTGCTGCGGTGGCGGCGGCTGCGGTGGCAAGGGTCACCAGCACTGATCTCTGCCCCGGGCCAGGCCCGATAAAAAAACCCGCGTTTATCGCGGGTTTTTTTATGGTGCAGAGACAACCGCTCAGTAGTGAGGGGGCGGCGTCTCTTCGGCCATGCTGGCAATCTGGCTAGGTTGTACGCTTTGCAGTTTATCTACCAGCAGCTGGATCTGGTGCTTGAGTCGATCCAGCTCACGGCCCTGGGTGGTGACCTCGTCGTTGAGCTGTTCCACCGTATATTCGGCAAAGGCGAGACGGCTTTCCAGGGTTTCGATGCGATCGTTAAGTTGCTGACTCATGGGCCTTTAGGTCCTTACTTGATAGTCCAGATTTCGGCCAGACCACTGGAGCTGGCGCTGACAAGGTGACTATTGTCGCGCAAAGCCACGCCGTAGACCACTGCACTCGGCGGTTTCACCTTGGGATGGGGTGAGACGAGCCAGCTTTGCAGCTGGGTGCCATCGCTCACCTGCCACAGGGAAAGCTGGCGGGAGGGGGCGCCCGTGATGAGCCATTTGCCGTCGTTGGCGAAGCGGGCACTGGTGTAGACCTCGAAGCGGTGCGCGAACTGCAACCGGCTCACCTCCTTGCCTGTCTTGAGATCCCAGATGCTGGCCTGGCGGCTGTCCGCTGTGAAGGCGAAACGGCCCTGGGGATCGAGCCTTGCCATCACCACCCGACCAGCGTGGTTGAAACGCCATACCACCTGACCTGAGCGGGTATCCCACAGATAGGCGCTGTAGTCGTTGCCGCCGGTGAGGGCGTAGCGACCATTGGCGGAGAGATCCACCGTATTGACCTGCTCGGTGTGGCCGAGAAATTGCAGCCGGCGGCCGCTCTGGGTATCGACCATCTCCGCCTTGCCATCTTCACGCCCGATCAGCACCTGGCGGCCATTGGCCGACAGCGCTATGTCCCTCAGTTTGGATTCAGGTAGCGAGTAGTAGCCTTGGGACTGGCCATCTTGCAGGCGCCAGATGGCGAAGGTATCCAGGGTGGCGGTCACCGCATGGCTGTTGTCTGCCGAGAAGCGGGTAACGATGACGAAGTTGTCCTGATTGTCTGACTGGCGCCAGCGCCAGCGCTCCTTGCCCTGTCCCAGGTCCCACACGACAGTGCCCTGTCCCAGGCTGGAGACGATGGCCTGCTTGCCATCGCTGGCAAGGTCTGCACTCAGCAGACCCTGATTGGCGAGTGTGACTTGTTGGCCCGGCTGGGAGCTCTGCTCGCAACCGGTCAGTATCAGACAAATACCGATGAGATAAATGGCACTTTTTATCATTTTTCCTGTCTCATGCTTTCGTTACCTGCGATCACGGCGTTAGTATAAGGCGCTTATCACGATAAACCTCTCATTTCACGAAGGAACCGAGAGCGGTATTTAGAGTTTTGGAGAAACTGATGAACAATTTTCTGAAGGTGTCCCTGTTGGCTGCGGCGGTTGCCGTGAGTCTGACTGCTTGCCAAAAAGATGAGAAGCCGGCTGCGAACAACGCAGAGGTCAAGGCAGAAGCCAGCAAGCCGGCAGAGGCCCCCAAGGCTGATGCCAAGAGCTTTGAAGAGCAATCCGGCTATGCAATTGGCCTCTCCATGGGTCGTTATATCGCCAATACCCTGGAACGTCAGCAGGAACTCGGCATCAAACTGGACAACAGCGTCATCCTCAAGGGTGTGACCGACGGTCTGGGTAAAGAAGCCAGCATGACTGACGAGGAGATCCAGAAGGTTCTGCAGCAGTACGATGCCAAGATCAACGAGTTGACCAAGGCCAAGGCTGACAAGGATGCCGTGGATAACCAGAAGAAGGGTGAAGAGTACCTGACTGCCAACGCCAAGAAAGAAGGTGTGAAGAGCACCGAATCTGGTCTGCAGTATCTGGTCGAGAAGATGGGTGACGGCGCCAAGCCGAAAGCCACTGACATCGTCAAGGTTCACTATACCGGTACCCTGACCGACGGCACCAAGTTCGACAGCTCCGTCGATCGCGGTGAGCCGGCTACCTTCCCGCTCAACCAGGTTATCCCTGGCTGGACCGAAGGCGTGCAGCTGATGCCGGTCGGTTCCAAGTTCAAGTTCTTCCTGCCGTCCAAGCTGGCTTATGGCGAGCACGGCGCAGGTTCCATCCCGGCCAATGCCGTGCTGGTGTTCGATGTTGAGCTGCTGGCTATCGAGAAGCCGGCTGCTGATGGCGACAACGCCAAGAAGTAAGCGCCCATCGTTGAAAAAACGGCTCCTTAGGGAGCCGTTTTTACTTGTATCTCCCTACGAATGGCGGGATAAAAGAGAGGCCGCGCCAGCTGTGGTAACATGGCGGGTAAGACCTGAAATAGACAACGAAATCAATCGCAAGGATGGCTCCCGTGGCTGAAAGCAAACCTCGAGTCCTGTTGGTGGAAGATACCCGCAGTCTGGCGGTGGTTTATGAACAGTATCTGGCCCAGGATGGCTATGAGGTGCTGTTGGCCGATTGTGGTCAGCAGGCGTTGGCGCAGCTGCTGACCAGCCCGCCACCTGTGGTACTGCTCGACCTTGAACTGCCCGACATGTCCGGCATGGACATTTTGCAGCAGATCACCGAACAGCAGCTGCCCTGTTCCGTGGTGGTGATCACCGCCCACGGCTCCGTGGATGTGGCGGTGGAGGCGATGCGCCTCGGTGCCTTCGACTTCCTGACCAAACCGTTCGATGGCAAGCGGCTCTGTGCCACTGCCCGCAATGCCCTGAAACATCAGCAACTGAGTTCGCTGGTGGCCCAGTATCGGGAAAATTTCGAACGCAGCTCGTTCGCCGGTTTTATTGGTGCCTCCATGCCGATGCAGGCCGTCTATCGCATCATAGAGAGCGCGGCGCCGAGCAAGGCGACCGTCTTCATCACGGGGGAGAGCGGCACCGGCAAGGAGGTGTGCGCAGAGGCCATTCACCAGTGCAGCCCCCGCAGCGAGCAACCCTTCATAGCGCTCAACTGTGCCGCCATTCCCCATGACCTGATGGAGAGCGAGATCTTCGGTCACGTCAAGGGCTCCTTCACCGGCGCCCAGGGGGATCGCAAGGGGGCGGCCAGTCTGGCTGATGGCGGTACCCTGTTCCTGGACGAGATCTGCGAGATGGATCTCGACCTGCAGAGCAAGCTGCTGCGCTTCATCCAGACCGGTACCCTGCAACGGGTCGGCAGCGGCAAGCTGGAGACGGTGGACGTGCGCTTCGTCTGCGCCACCAACCGGGATCCGCTGGTGGAGGTGAAGGCGGGACGTTTTCGTGAAGATCTTTACTACCGCCTGCACGTGATCCCGCTGAGCCTGCCACCGCTGCGCGAGCGCGGCGAGGATATACTGCTGCTGGCGCGTAACCTGTTGCAGAGCTACGCAAAGGAAGAGAACAAGCGCTTCAAGGATTTCGATGTGGAGGCGGCGCGGGTGCTGCTCGATTACCCCTGGCCCGGCAACGTGCGCGAGCTGCAAAACGTGGTGCGCAACATAGTGGTGCTCAACGACAGAGAGCTGGTGAGTCCTGACATCTTGCCACCGCCGCTGAATGGCAGTCGGGGTAGCATGCTGGCCGCAACAGCGCCGCTGGCCACGGCTGGCAGTGCCACCTTGCCTTCTGTCAACGCGCCGATACGCCCGCTCTGGCTGGTGGAAAAAGAGACCATAGAGCAGGCTATCGCCAGTTGTGACGGCAACATCCCCAAGGCAGCGGCACTGCTGGAGATCAGTCCCTCCACCATCTATCGCAAAAAGCAGGGCTGGGAAGAGACGAGTCTGGCCTGAGCAGGGGACTGAGGCCGCGCCTGTCTAGAGCTTGGCCAGCTGCTTGAGTCTGGCCAGTCGCTCCGCCTCGTTGGCCTTGAACCAGCGATCCTGTGACAGTAGAAACCAGGCGCGGGAAAAGTATTCGGGCGCAGCCGGATCGTCCAGCACCAATGCATTCTCCCCCAGCTCCTCGAACAGATAGCCATCCTCCGGCTCGCCGGCCTCTGCCATATCTACCTGTAGCTGCTTCAGCTCGGCCAGCGCCTGCTCGTGCAACCCCTGTGCGCGGGTCAGTCGCGCCAGACTCCAGCGGGCGATGAAGGCCTTGGCCGTATTGTTATGTTGTTCGTGCCAGGCTAGACACTTTTGCTGGAATACTCTGGCTTCATCAAAGCGTCCCAGCTCGAACAGGGTCCAGCCCTGATTGTTGTAGAGGCTGGCGAGCCAACCGCGCACCTTTTCATCCTGGCTGCGTTCCGCCAGCTCCATTGCCAGCTGATGCCAGCGGCTCTGCTCCTCCAGTGGCGCGGCTATGGCTATCATGTGTGCCGCATCGATGGCCAGATAGAGCTCCTTGCTCTTGAGCCCCAACTGCCAGGCTTGTTCGAACAGGGTTTTGGCAGTGGCTTTGTCGCCGGCGGAGTTGAAGGTGCGGCCGCGCTCCAGCAGGGCGCGAAGGCGGGCTCGCGGGGTGGCGTCGGTGAGGCGGGGTTCTATCTCGTCGAGCAGCTGGTGGGCCTCGGCAAACTGGCGCTGCAGGGAATGGGTGCGAGCGATCTGGGTCAGCAACTCCAGCTCGAGTTGCAGGTCGGCAGCAGCACGCGCCTCGGGAAGAAGTGCATGAAAACGCAGGGCACTGGCGGCGGGATCCTGATAATTCCACTGCGCCATGAAATCGGGTGACTTGTCCATCTGGCCTCCTTGCCGGTGATATTGTCACCAATATGCCTACGGGCCATTGTTTGTACAAGGGACGCCCGTCACAGAGCGCCCCTTGAGTCATGTCAACGCCAGCGGCCAGCCGATCAGTAAACCATGGCGAGGCTCATCAGCATCAGGCCGAGGGCGGCGAAGGCGCCCTCCTTGATGGCAAGACGCGGCACCAGCGCCTTGGGCAGGGCCGGAAACAGGGTCAGGGCAAAGCCAAGCCCGGGCATCAGCCAGTGAAAGGCCGGGCTGCGCAGGGCGGGATCGGCGGCGCCGTTGATCACTATGAGCAGGATGAAAAGGGTGAAGGCGGGCAGGATAAACCAGCGGGCACTGCCGGCGGCGACGGCTCGCAGCGGAGAGATGCGATAGAGCACCAGGGTCACGATAAACAGCACCAGAGGTGCCAGCAGATAGAATGGGGCCGGGTTCATGGCAAGTCTCCAGACGACAAGAGGCGGGATTTAATCAGTTGGAAGGGGAGATGACCAGCATGCTGCCCCCAGCCTGTGAAGAGGATCCCAGGTAAAGGTTTGCGCGCTCAGTGCAAACCGAACCAGGCAGCGGCAAAGCCAACCCAGCTCAGCAGCAACAGGATCCAGGGCAGGGGATGCTGGCGGGAGACCTCTATAAGCTCAATGTCGCCCTCCTCCTCATGTCCGGCTTGCGGCTGCTGTTTTGCCTTGGTTTGCAACTTCTTCTGGCGACTGGCCTCGCGAGCCCGCGCCTTCATCTGCTTCTTGTATTCGTCTATGCCTTTCTGGATCCCCTGGGCGATCAGCTGGGTCTGTTCTTTGGTCTGTCCCGGTTTCTGGTTGGCGCGAGCAATTTTCTGCGCCTCTTGCTGGGTCTCGGGGGAAATCGTGTCGTATTTGGCCATCAAACATTCTCCTCGGCATCGATGGGCGGGGAGTATGCCATAAAAACGGCGCCCTCAGGCGCCGTTGCAATAGCGTGTGAGCCTGATCAGGGCTTGAAGTAGGTCACGGTCGCATAGGGCAGTGGATTGAGGGTGCCCTGGGACTCGGCATACTCCATGAACATCTCGTTCTCACCGACGCCAGAGTCGACGTAGTCACCCTTGTTAGGTAGCTCTTCGCGCTTGAGCAGGCCGTTGTAGCCATCCTTGCCGGAGGCGATATAGGTGTTGGCACCGACACGGTATACCTTGTCGTCGTCCAGCGGCTGCCACTGGCCATTGGCGTCCAGCAGCTCCAGCTTGGTGATGCGGGAACCCTTGGCCAGTTTGCCGTCATAGGTGTAGCTCAGGTGGCCGACGTAAGGGAAAGCACCACTGGAGGCACCAATCCCGGTCTCGTGGCCGATGGAATAGTCAACAGCGTACTCCAGGGTGGCGCGCACGTCCTTGCCCTTGAGGTTGAAGGCTGCGATCTTGTTGCCAAACGGCAGCAAGGTGCCCATCACGTAACCGACGGAGAGCGGGCCCGCGTTCACATCGGCGCGCACACCACCGGCGTTCTGGATGGTGAAGTCGACTTTAGTATTGAGCTTGTTGAGCTTCCAGTAGAGGGATTCGGCCACCAGGGGATCGATCAGACCCGCGCCATCCGGGGTGGCCGGCACGCGCACATGGGGCAACTTGGTCGGCACCTCGGCGATGATCTTGGCCTCGAGCTCGGCCACGGCCGGTTTGTACTCTGTGTCGATCACATCGCGCATGGCGGTGTTCTCCGGCACTATCTCGATGACGGGTGACTTGGTGATGAAGTCGACCACATTGGTCTGCTCGCTGCCACTCAGGGGCTCTTTCTTCTTGGCCACGTCCTTGGTGAAATCGTCGCCCGTCATCAGGGTATTGCGCCCCTCACACTTGGTGATCTGGCCTTCCTTGCTCAGGGAGACATTGACCAGGCCATAGCCTTTGGCCCATTCACCGGCCTGTACGATACAGGTCTTGCCACCGTCCGGATTGCCGACCAGCTGGGCATAGGTGTTGTCGTCGTCCGGATTCTGGTTGTGGGCCGTGTAGCCTATGGTGTTGATCTCGTTGATGTCGCCGAGGAAGGTCTGGGAGTGACCGCCTACAATCAGGTCGATACCGTTGACCGCCTTGGCGACGGCCTGGTCATTTTGCAGACCGATATGGGTGACCATGATGATCTTGTTGGCGCCTTTTGACTTGAGGGTGTCGACCATTTTCTGGGCGGTTTCAATCATCGGCAGGAATTGGGTATCGGTATCCGGTGAAGAGATATCATGCATATTTTCCAGCACCAGCCCGAAAATACCCACGCTCTCGCCATTTATTTCTTTAATGACATATTCATGAATATTTTCACTGTCTTTCAGGGTGGCGCTACTGGATTTCACCATGTTGGAAGCCAATACAGGGAAATTCACCCGTGAGACGAAATCTTTAATGGCCTGATTGCCCAAATCAAATTCGTGGTTGCCCAGCACCATGGCATCGATACCCATGTCGGAGAGCAGGCGAGACTCCTCTTCCCCCTTGAACTGGGTGAAGTAGAGAGTGCCCTGGAAGGCATCACCACCGTTGAGCACCATGAAGTTGCGGCCTTCATTGGCGGCCTGGCTGCGCAGCTCGTCCAGCTTGAACTTCAGACGGGGATAGCCGCCCAGTTTGGCGTAGAACTTGAACAGCTCCTGGCCGGTGGGCTGGATGGCCAGCGCATTTTCGGTCGGGTCGAGGTGGGCGTGGGTATCATTGATATGGGCAATGGTCAGATCCAGCGGAATATGCTCCTTGCTGCTGTTTTCTGAATTGCAGGCGGTCAGCCCGAGCAGAGTAATAGAGACGGTGACGGCCAGTAACGTCTTCTTCATTGGTAATAATCCTCTTGTTGTTATTGTCCTGTATATCGTTCCTGTATGACAGGAGTGTGGCGATTCTAGGCAAAAAGCAGTAATTGGAAATAAAGAGAGCTGATTCCTTTGAGCTACTGCACATTAATAAAGCAAACAAACGTTTGCCAGATTGTTTAACGCCATCACCACAGACTAATGACAAGTTTCACATTGTTGTATCGGCACCCGAGCGTCGCTGAGGGATCATGCCGCTTGATGGGGGTCTGTCTGCTCCGGCACAGGGGCGGGCAGCAGCCGCAAGAACTGGGCCGGGGTGAGCGGACGGCCATAGAGGTAGCCTTGCAGGTAGTTGACGTTGCGCTCTGTCAGGAAGTCAGCCTGCTCCTGGGTTTCGACCCCTTCGGCGACGGTTTCCAGTCCCAGCCGGGTGGCCAGACTGATGGTGCTGTCAAGAATATGACGAGAGAGGGCATTGGTACCTATCATGGCGACGAAGCTCTGGTCGATCTTGAGGTAGTCCACGTGAAACTGTTGCAGATAGGTGAGGCTGGAGTGGCCTGTGCCAAAGTCGTCCAGACCTATCTTGACCCCCATCTGGCGCAGCTCGCCGAACAACTGGTCGGTCAGTTGGCAGGGGGTGATCAGTTCCCGCTCGGTCAGCTCCAGCACCAGCGTTACCGGATTACTGGCGAAGGCGGCCAGGAATCGGCGGCAGTCGTCGATCAGGCTCATCTCCTGGCAGTGCTGGGCACAGATGTTGAAACCGAAGTGAAAGCGGGGCGGCAGTTGCGCCACATGGGGGGCAAACTCCAGACGAACCTGCTGCATCAGGGTCTGGGTCATCAGTATGATGAGGCCGCTCTCCTCCGCCAGCGGGATGAAGAGATCCGGCCGGATCAACCCCTGACGATGGTGCTGCCAGCGCATCAGCACCTCGCAGCCATGGAGCTGACCACTCTTGCTGTAAACGATGGGCTGCAGGTAGGGAATGAACTCCTGCTTGATGATGGCGCGCTTGAGCTCCTGGGTCGGGGTGGAGATATGACTCCACCAGCGATAGGTGGCAAGGCCGGCCAGGCCGCCCAGAGTCAGGATCAAGATGATAACGGTGCTCTGCTTTTTCAGCGTGAGCAGCAACACGGCTTCCAGCGGAAATCCCTGATTGAGGCTGTAGCCGAATGCCGTCGAACTGAGCGGGTAGTTGAACCCCCGAAACACAGGGGCGACACCGTCGTGGACCCGGCCCTTGATATCGAGCCACTGCTCACCTATCTGCACCCAGCTGTTGGGCCCGCCGAGTCGCCATTGCAGCGGTTTGCTCAGGTGGTAGGGGTTGATAGCAACCACTACCCCATGATCACCTTCGCTCAGGCGATAGAACAGCAGCGAGGGCTTGAGTCCGAGCCGGGTGACGGCTTTGAGCTTGAGCCGCTGGTGCTGGCCGTTTTGCAGCTCATCCTTCAGGTTGATCTCGTCGAAGATGGAAGAGCAGTAGAGGCGACCATGGCGTGAGAGGTTGACCGAGCGTACATAGGGGGAGGTGGCAACCAGTACTCTCAGCTCGCGGGCAACCTCGTGACAGGGGCGGCCCACCAGCGGCAGTGCGGCCCGGGCCGCCTGGGTAGAGTGGTAGAGAGCGCTGTCTATCTGCACCATGGCACGCTCGGCGGCATTTTGCGCCTGCTGGCGGGTCATGGACCAGGTCTGCCAATAGAGAGTGGCGAGGGAAACCAGGATCAGGGTTGCGCAGCACAGCAAGCTGGCCAGCAAACGAGGCATGTTGCCGCTACGCAGAAAAGAGAGAGCCATGAACCACGCCTCGGTGAACGGAAATTGAACAAAAAAAGGGCGGTCATACTACACAATCACGAACCATTCTCATAGCGACCATATTGAGGGGCTGTGGCTGGACTTGCAGGGGGAGGGGTGGGAGAGGGCACGCAGGGAGTCAAAAATAACAGAGGCGGCCCTTGGGCCGCCTCTGTTGTCTTCGCAGGATAAAGAGCGTTTACAGCTGCTCGATACCGACAATGTGCCAGGGTGCATTGTCCTTGGCCAGGTTACGCTCGAGGTGCCACACCTCTTTGATGTCTTCCTCGACCTGCTCCTGACGGTCCATGTAGCGGCCGCTGAAGCGTACGCTGACCTGGGCCCAGTCGCTGCCGTAGTCGGCACGCACCAGCTGGGTATCCACGTACATGACTTCGGTATGCTGCTCGCCGGTCAGCTCTGCGCGTTCGGCTTTGAGCTGTTCGAACAACTCAGGGCTCACATACTCACGCACTTTTTCCAAGTCGTTTGCGTTCCAGGCTTCTTGCAGAGTGCGATAGTGATCGCGGGCACCGGACAGGAAACTGTTCATGTCAAAACCTGGCGGCAGACGGAACGGCACGTCGCTGTCGGCAAAGCCGGTCGCTTGCGGCGCACTGCTGCTCTGTTCGAACTGCTGCGGCGCAGCCGATGGCGGATGATAGCCGGCGTAGGCCGTCTGTGGTTGAGGCGAGGGGGCCTTGCTCTTGCGCATGGCGCGGAACAGGAAGACGGCACCCAACGCCAGCAGCGCGATCAGCAGCATGTCCATGCCTTGCAGACCTTCGAAGGCGCCGCTACCCAGCAGGTAAGCGAACAGACCACCGGCCAGCAGGCCGCCGAGCAGGCCGCCCATCATGCCACCTTTCTTCGGTGCGGCCTGAGCCCCGACCGCCGGGTTCTTGGTGTCGACGGGTTTGGCCGCCGGTTGGGCCGGAGCTGTTTTGTAGCTCTTGCCAAAGGATTTACCGCCGCCAAATTTCTTGGCCTCGGCAATGGGTGCCCCCAGGCCAATGGCCAGGATCACGGCAAACAGGGTCAGCATCTTTTTCATTTTGACTCTTTTCACTCTCATCAGTGGATGGGGACATGGTCTGCTTTAGCAAGCTCAGCGAGGTGCATGACAGGCTGCCTGTCCCTCGTTGTAGTGCAGCTTGCGACTATGATTAACATCGTTGGCATGAATTATTCATGAACAGATTACACCCCATTCCGGGGCAATAAGAGGAGAGAATGGCAATGAAAAATCGACGACCGAGTCGCAAGGAGCGCAAGCTGCGCAACAAAACGAGAGCCAAGCAGCAGGATCAGACCCTGGTCTGGCCCTTCATCATGGTATGAGACAGCGGCATATTTCATCAGCAAGCGGCGCCATTGACCATCAGGAGGGCGCTTGAGTCAGACAGAAGTGAATAGCGTGCATTAGCACTCGCGATGGCGGGGTTTCTTTTGTAAAATTCCCGTCCCCTTCCCGCTGCGGTTTTTATGTGTATGGCAGAGCAAGTGACGGCGAAAAAAGACGCCAAGACACAACAGCTGAAAGTTCCTCCCCACTCTTTTGAGGCCGAACAGTCCGTACTGGGCGGCCTGATGCTGGATAACGAGGCCTGGGATCGGGTTGCCGAACGGGTGATCGACAAGGATTTCTACAGCCGCCCTCACCGGCTGATCTTCCAGGCCATGACCCGCCTCTCCAACGCGGGCAATCCCATCGATCTCATCACGCTGCAAGAGGAGCTGGAGCGCTCGGAGCAGCTGGAGGAGTCCGGTGGTTTCGCCTATCTGGTGGAGATCGCCAAGAACACCCCGAGTGCCGCCAACATCAATGCCTACGCCGAGATAGTGCGTGAGCGGGCGGTCGTGCGGGAGATGATCTCGGTCGCCAACGAGATAGTCGAAGCAGGCTACGAGCCGCAGGGGCGTACCTCGGGCGATCTGCTCGATCTGGCCGAGAGCAAGGTGTTCCAGATAGCCGAACAGCGTACCAGCGCCAACGAGGGGCCGCAGCCGCTCAAGCTGATCCTCGAGCAGACGGTCGACAAGATTGAAGAGCTGTTCAAGACCCCTCACAACGGCGTGACCGGGGTGTCGAGCGGTTATGGGGATCTGGACAAGATGACCGCCGGTCTGCAGCGCTCGGATCTGATTATCGTGGCGGCCCGTCCCTCCATGGGCAAGACCACCTTTGCCATGAACCTGTGCGAGCACGCGGCCCTCACCGCCGAGAAACCGGTACTCATCTTCTCGCTGGAGATGCCCTCCGAGCAGATCATCATGCGTATGCTCGCCTCGGTGGGGCGCATAGACCAGACCAAGGTGCGTACCGGTCAGCTTGACGACGAGGATTGGGCACGCCTCTCCTCCACCATGGGATTGCTGCTCGAGAAGGGCAAGATGTATATCGATGACGCCTCCGGCCTCACCCCGACCGACGTGCGCTCCCGCGCCCGCCGCATCGCCCGTGAGCACGGCGGCCTCTCCATGATCATGATCGACTACCTGCAGCTGATGCGGGTGCCCGCGCTCTCCGATAACCGGACCCTGGAGATAGGTGAAATCTCCCGCTCCCTCAAGGCGCTGGCAAAAGAGTTGCAGTGCCCTGTGGTGGCGCTCTCCCAGCTAAACCGAAGCCTGGAACAGCGTGCGGACAAGCGCCCGGTCAACTCGGATCTGCGGGAATCCGGCTCCATCGAGCAGGACGCGGATTTGATCATGTTTATCTACCGTGATGAGGTGTATCACGATGACAGCCCTGACAAGGGGATTGCCGAGATCATCATTGGCAAGCAGCGTAACGGCCCCATAGGCCGTGTGCGCCTTACCTTCCAGGGGCAGTTCTCCCGGTTCGATAATTACGCCGGTCCGGCGTTTGATGACGACTATTGATGAAAACCCGTGGTGATGGCGGATTAGATACCACCACGAAAGCCCTGAAAGGTAGCCGAGTTCTCATCGGTCAACCGTGTAACGGTGCCAATAGGGCCGGGTGCGCCTTACCTTCCAGGGTCAGTTCTCCCGGTTTGACAACTACGCCGGTCCGGCGTTTGATGACGATGACTCAGTAGGGGTCGGTCTGCGCACCCATATCGGTGCCTGGGTCCCCCCAGATCCAAGACACAGTTTTCCCGGTTCGACAATTATGCCGGTCCGGCTTTCGATGATGACAATTAAGGGCTGACACCACACGGTGCCTGGCGCATTCACGCGCCATCATGCCCTCGTAAGGGAAAACAGATGAAAGCGGCAATTGCCCAAATCAATACAGCGGCCCTGCGCCACAACCTCGCCGTGGTCAAACGGCATGCCCCCGATTGCAAGATCATTGCCGTGGTCAAGGCCAACGCCTATGGCCATGGCCTGCTGCCGGTCGCCCGTACCCTGGTGGATGCGGATGCCTACGCAGTGGCCCGCATCGAAGAGGCGCTGATGCTGCGCTCCTGCGCCGTGGTCAAGCCCATAGTGCTGCTGGAAGGCTTCTTCTCGAGCGCCGATCTGCCGGTGCTGGCGGCCAACAATTTGCAAACGGCGGTGCACACCTGGGAGCAGCTCGAAGCGCTGGAGCAGGCCGAACTGCCGGCTCCTGTGGTGGCCTGGCTCAAGCTCGACACCGGCATGCACCGGCTCGGGGTGCGCGCCGATGAGATGCCCGCCTTTATCGCGCGTCTCGCCAAGTGCAAGAACGTGGTGCAGCCGTTCAACATCATGACCCACTTCAGCCGTTCCGATGAGCTCGAACAATCGACCACCCGCGAGCAGATCGACTTGTTCAGTCGCCTCACGGCACCGCTCCTGGGCGAGCGGGCCATGGCGAACTCGGCGGGCATTCTGGCCTGGCCGGATTCCCACTGCGACTGGGTGCGCCCCGGAGTCATCCTGTACGGCGTATCCCCCTTCCCCAATACGGTGGCGGCGGATTACGACCTGCAGCCTGTGATGACCCTCAAGACCCAGCTCATCGCGGTGCGGGATCACAAGGCGGGCGAACCGGTGGGCTATGGCGCCAACTGGGTGTCGGACCGGGATACCCGGCTCGGCGTCATCGCCATAGGTTACGGTGATGGCTATCCGCGCATGGCGCCCAACGGCACTTCTGTGCTGGTCAATGGCCGCATAGTGCCGCTGGTGGGCCGTGTCTCCATGGACATGACCACAGTGGATCTGGGGCCGGGTGCCACCGACAAGGCCGGTGACGAAGCCGTGCTCTGGGGTGAGGGACTGCCGGTGGAGCGGGTCGCAGACGAGATTGGCACCATCCCCTACGAGCTCATCACCAAGCTTACTTCCCGCGTCTTTATGGAATACGTCTAGGCTCGGTCAGCACCAAACGTAAAAAAGCCCCGTCAGGGGCTTTTTTTTCGACAACATGCCGGCAATTACTGCCGGTGCATCCGCACAAACTTCTCCAGCAACTGATCTTCGGTTTCCACGTGGGCGGGATCCCAGATGATGCAATCGATGGGGCAGACGCTGATGTTACTGCCGGTGCATCCGCACAAACTTCTCCAGCAACTGCTCTTCGGTTTCCACGTGGGCGGGATCCCAGATGATGCAATCGATGGGGCAGACGCTGATGCAGGTCGGCTTCTCATAGTGACCGACGCACTCGGTGCAGCGACTGGGATCTATCTCGTAGATCTCCTCCCCCAGGCTGATGGCCTGGTTCGGACACTCGGGATCGCACATGTCGCAGTTGATGCACTTGTCGGTGATGAGCAGGGACATATCAGGTCGCCGAGTGCGGCTGACGGGTGTCCTGGCGATCGCCGAGGTTGCGCAGCAATATGCCGTAGTTGATGTCGATCTCTTTGGGGACTGGCACATAGACAACGTGGCCGTTGCCCGGCGCCGTGTCGATAAGCTCGCCCTTGCGGTTCTGCATCTGCTCCAGATTGAAGCTGACGTTGCCTTGCGGCGTCATCAGCTCCAGGCTGTTGCCCACCAGGAACTTGTTCTTCACTTCCACTTCCACCATGTCGCCCTGGCGACCGGTGATCTCGCCGACGAACTGCTGGGTGTCGGAGACCGAGTAGCCGTAATCGTAGTTCTGGTACTCGCTGTGGTTGTGACGGCGCAGGAAGCCCTCGGTGTAGCCGCGGTGAGCCAGATTTTCGAGGGTGCCCATCAGGGTCGGATCGAACGGACGGCCGGCGACTGCGTCGTCAATGGCCTTGCGATAGACCTGGGCAGTACGGGCGCAGTAGTAGAAGGACTTGGTGCGACCTTCGATTTTCAGCGAATGCACCCCCATCTTGGTCAGGCGCTCCACGTGCTCGACGGCACGCAGATCCTTGGAATTCATGATGTAGGTGCCGTGCTCGTCCTCGAACGCCGTCATGTATTCACCGGGACGGTTGGACTCTTCCAGCAGCACCAGCGCATCGCTCGGCTTGCCGAGCCCCAGGGTGTTGTCCGGGCGCACGGCGATGGGCTCCTGGCGGTGGACTATCTGGCCCACGTCATCTTCCTTGCCTTCGTGCACCTTGTACTCCCAGCGGCAGGAGTTGGTGCAGGTGCCCTGGTTGGGGTCGCGCTTGTTGATGTAACCGGAGAGCAGACAGCGGCCCGAGTAGGCCATGCACAGGGCGCCGTGGACGAAGACTTCCAGCTCCATCTCTGGCACCTGCATGCGGATCTCTTCGATCTCGTCAAGTGACAGCTCGCGCGACAGGATGGCGCGGGTCAGGCCCATCTGATGCCAAAACTTCACCGTCGCCCAGTTGACCGCGTTGGCCTGCACCGAGAGGTGAATGGGCATGTCCGGGAAGGCTTCGCGCATCATCATGATAAGACCGGGGTCTGACATGATGAGCGCATCCGGCTTCATCTCCACCACGGGACGCATGTCGCGGATAAAGGTCTTGAGCTTGGAGTTGTGGGGCTGGATGTTGGCCACCACATAGAACTGCTTGCCCAACGCGTGGGCCTCGTTGATGCCGAGTTGCAGATTCTCGTGATCGAATTCGTTGTTACGCACCCGCAGGCTGTAGCGTGGCTGACCCGCATAGACGGCGTCGGCGCCATAGGCATAGGCGTAACGCATATTCTTGAGGGTCCCGGCGGGGGAGAGCAATTCTGGTCTGAACATGTTGGACTCTTAGTATCTGATTGCAAATCAGCTGAAAAAACAGATTTTAACTGTAAGATCAGTTAGTTATGTTGTGCATCGATGACTGTATAGTTGTGTATAGATACAGATTTAGAAGACAAAAATATTTTATCAGAATACAAGCCCCTATCCAATTGATGTTCATCACTTCCTACATAAGGCAGCAAATTGCGCCAAGTGATATGTATTGAAGTGTGGCGGACCAGCCTCGAGGCGCTTAGCATGGTTAGGGTGATGCACTATAAGTATGTCGGGTTAATAATAAAAAGGGCTTTATTGGTAGTTGACATAAAAAAATTACAATGTTTTTTCAAATTCACTTAAACCATAAATTAATTATGTTAAGTTGTTAGCTAGGAGCTTTTTATACAGTATAAAGTATCAAACTGCCTTAGATGTAATATATAGTTTATATATTCCATGCAATTGCCAGCGTTATAGGGTTTTTAAAAACAGTTGGATTGTTTTCAATTGTAGCTCAACTTAAGAGTTATAGAATTTTAACTCCCTGTATGTTAAAATAGCGAATCATTGAATGGTGTAACTAGAATGAAGACCAATAGAAGTATCTCTTATTTAAACGAGTTTAAAAGTTTAGTCGTATGCGCAGACTCAGTCGAAGAAATAAAGAAAATTCCATCCAATAGTATAGATTTAATACTTAGTGACATTCCATATGGAATCGGACTTGATGATTGGGATATTCTCCATGAGAATACTAACTCTGCATATGGTGGTAAAAGTCCCGCTCAAGAAAAAGCCGGTGCAGTTTTTAAAAAACGTGGAAAGCCTATAAACGGATGGTCTGAAGCGGATAAAAAAATTCCATATGAGTATCAAGAGTGGTGCAAATCTTGGAGTGATGAATGGTTGAGAATATTAAAGCCTGGTGGATCAGCCTTTGTCTTCGCAGGTAGGCGCTTTGCCCATAGATGTATTGCCGCACTAGAGGATTCTGGCTTTAATTTCAGAGATTTACTTGGATGGACAAGGCCTAAAGCGGTACATAGGGCCCAGCGTCTTAGCATTGTTTACGATCGAAGAGGTGATGCTGAATCATCGGCTCTTTGGAGTGGGTGGAGGGTTGGTAATCTAAAGCCAACGTTTGAGCCGATCATATGGGTATTTAAACCATATAAGTTAACTATTGCTGATAATGTTATTGAACATCAACTCGGTGCATACAACCACGAAGTTTTTGAGAGATACTTTGGTGGAGTAGATAACATTTTTGAATGTGGCATGGGAAAAGGAGAGGGGCGTTTACATCCTGCTCAAAAACCGCAGCGTTTGATGCAGGCATTAATTGAGTTGGTCACCATTCCTGGTCAAGTCGTTTTAGACCCTTTTGCCGGTAGCGGCACGACTATTGTGGCTGCGCTAGAGTTAGACAGAAAAGGTATCGCAATTGAGCGTAGTCAAGATTATTGCAATATAATTGAAGAAAGAGTTAATAAAATAAAAAAAACTTAATGATCTAGCCCCTAAATTTAAGGGGCTAGATTATACAGATTATTCAATACCGCTAAAGAACTCAGATAAGTTAACGTTAAGTGCGCCACATATCTTATGCAAGTTCTTAACGGTTATATTTCTTTCTCCTCGTTCACAGCTTCCTATGTAAGTTCGATGTAAATCACACCTATCTGCCAACTCTTCTTGGCTTAGATTATTTTTTAGGCGAAAGAATCTAATTCTTTTTCCTAGCCATATAGTTATATTCTGATTTAATGATTCCATAAATAATCATCAGAAGGTGTTCTAAACTTGTCAATACGATCTAATTGCTTCTTGAGATCTTCAGTAAGCCGTAGCGTCTCATTCTCTATCGCAAGTTTTCTTAGTTTTTCAATATCCGTTTCTTGCATGTATTTATTGGTAATGTCATTTTTAATTTCAAAGATACTTTTTGACAAGTTATTTTTACTGTGATATACGAATTCAGACACTATATTTCTCGATTCGTTCTTAAATATAATCCAACTTGATAAGTTTTCACCAAAAAGAGCATGTTCGATTATTTTATAATAAACGTCTCTGTTGCTTTTTGCTTTATCAATAACAAATGGAAAGAGTTCTTGATAGCGCTTATAAATATTAATCAAATGTGCGTAAGTATAACCACATAGTAAAAAGAAAGACATGTGCTCGTAATTTAAACAAATGGTAGGTAGCTGATGGTCTGTTGTATATTGATAAAAATCACTACCTTTTTTCCAATCATGTTGCGAAGGAAAAGTAACTAAGCCACCTAATTGACATTTGTTAGTGTAAGATGAAAGCCATTTTGATATATCCGCGTGCTTAAGAACATCCTTTACATTTGGGGCTGCTTGGCTACGTCCAAGACGGAATGATTTTGCATCACAAACAATAATATTTTGTGAGTCATCTATTGTTACATCTTCTTTGCTTGATTTTTGTGTTGGAAGAGAACTTTCAGTAAACCCGATCCTTATAGCCCATTCCACAACGATTGTTTCAATTAACTTAGTGTAGATAGTTTCTAGGCTTGAGTCTGCTGGATACATCTCTGGTATGTACCCCGTATGACAAATTAAAAATGCTAGCCTTTCATTGTCAAAAGAAGTCATTGCTAGTCTTAACTTAGCAACTATATCTTCAGTATTTGGGGGGGATGTTATGTCGGTATAATGTTGAGCTAAAAATTTTGATAAAAAGTCGTAGCTATTAATACGTTTAGAGAGAGGGCTGTCTGTGGTAGAAGAGTCTTCGCTAAAAAAACTGTTGAAAAATATAGTCATGAAAATATATCCTTTTTCATGACATGAGACGTTTTTGCCTGAAAAAAGTCTACAGACTATAAGTATCATTTTATCTCGGCTTGGCATGGTCTTGAGTGGTTTATATGAATGACACCAAAGGCAATAGTTATACAACTATTAACTTATATCGATAAAATGGCAATTATTCATATCAAATAACATTCCTGTTTTTAAATCTAATATAGTATTACAGTGGGCCGAGTGAGAGAATTTTTAATGATAAAAATTTGTTATAATAAAACCACATCTTTAGTATGACCTATTCTAGGTAACTGAAATCTTATCATAATATTTTGTAATTTTAGTTTTAATCGTGTGTAGAGGTTTTATTGCCAGAGTAAACCAGCAAGCGATTACTTCCTCAACCTTAGGGGACCGCAACGTTCTGATATTTCTTGTAGAAATACCAAAAATATTCAGTTTGTTTGTTTGTTTGTTTGTTTGTTTGTTTGTTTGTTTGTTTGTTTGTTTGTTTGTTTGTTTGTTTGTTTGTTTGTTTGTTTGTTTGTTTGTTTGTTTGTTTGTTTG
>Ga0115550_1000720_pt1 | contig 26978 bp, 35 predicted proteins | sample COGITO_mtgs_1005_FD_87177 | JGI IMG/M metagenome (GOLD analysis project Ga0115550, IMG submission 87177) | Pelagic marine microbial communities from North Sea - COGITO_mtgs_100511 | ecosystem: Environmental > Aquatic > Marine > Epipelagic | place: Germany:Helgoland, sampling site Kabeltonne... | reverse complement strand
GGATATACTTCCAGCTAACGCTGGAGAAGCTGGCACTCCTTAGTGATCTGCACTCTGTCGTTAGTGCTATACACTATGATGTATCCAGCAAAGCTAATGACAGTCTGCGTCTACATCTGCCCAACTAGCCTACCAGTAGAACGTCCATACGGTAATAGAATTGCTATACCCTATGGATTAAGTTGCCCAAATGAGAAGGTAATAGAAATAGATGGAAATGCTTGATTCTATAATGAAATGGATCGTGGCCCCAGTGACCGCATTCGTTTGGCTATTATACCAACGTCAAGCTGACCAACATACAGACATTGCCCTACTAAAATCTCAGGCATCCTCAGATAGATTATACCATGATCGTGAGATGAAAGAGATGAGAGAAACAGTTAAGGCTATATTCAGTAAGCTGGACACTATTGAAGCTTCACTACGGAGTAAGTAATGGACCCAATTACACTCATGGCTGCAGCTAGTACTGCCTTCAGTTACCTTAAGAAGGGTATTGAAGTTGGTAAAGAGCTGAGTGACATGGGGTCGCAACTAAGTTCATGGGCTAATGCTATCTCCGACTTAGACTTCATGGTTGCACAGGCACAGAACCCACCGTGGTGGAAGTCCATGACAGGTTCAGCACAGTCAGATGCCATAGAGGTATTTGCGGCTAAGCAAAAAGCACTAGCCATGAGGGCTGAGCTTAAACAGTACATCCAGTATGCCTATGGTCAGTCTAAGTGGGAAGAGTTTGTATCGCTTGAAGGTAAGATGCGTAAGCAACGTCAAGACCATGAGCATCGTAAACAAGAGATACGTAACAATATAATTAACTGGATAGTAGGTCTATTCTTTGGGACTATTGGTCTAGGATTAATAATCTTTCTAACTTGGTTTTCATGGACAAATAAAGCTATATAAGGATATGTATCATGTGGGTAGCAGTAATATTGTTATGTACTAATACACTAGCTTCTAGTTGTGAGATGAGAGCTAATACAAATAAGTTCTTCTTTAGTAAAGAATCCTGTGAAACTAATGCAGCTAACTATGGTAGGATGCTAATAAATAAAGGGTATGGTGCAGTACCTGCTTGTTTCAAAGTAGGTGATGAAACATAATGAGGATTAACACTATGGCTAAGACACTACAAGACATAAAACGAAACAAGACTTTAAATGCAAATACAAAAGTGTCTAACCAAGCTTCTTCTGTTTCTGAAAAGGGAAGTCGTGCTCGTCAAGGTCTAGCTAATAAGTATCTTACAAAAGCTCCCAAACCAAAAGCAGCTATAGGACTATTACCTATGGCTATTGGCTTAGCCTTGGCACCAACTAAGATGGGTGACGGTACAATTCAAAATGGCACTGTAAAGAAAGCTAAAGCTGAAGCCGCTAGAAAAGCTAAGAGAAGACCAGCTAAATGACTAAGCAATTACAGCAAGACTCTAAGTACAATGCCTTTGATTCTAATGGTGATGGCATTGTATCTGATGATGAACTAGCCCTATCTGAACGTATGCTTCAGATTGAGAACAACGACAAGATGCAAGACCAACAGAGGCTGATGGCATGGGTAGCTATGCTATCTTCTATTTTGACCGTAGCAGCCCTCCTAACTCCTCTTGTAGGCATAGACCGTATGAACAGCGCAGCAGGGTTCCTGAACACCTTCCTGGTGGCACAGACAGGCATTGTAGTTGGCTTCATGGGTATGACAGCTTGGGCTAAAAGCAAAGGATAACACATGGGATTAATTGATACGCTTGTCGGCCCAGTAACTAACATTATTGGTAAGATCATTCCTGACAAAGATCAAGCGGCTAAGCTTGCTCACGAAATAGCCACCATGTCTGAGAGAATGGCTAACGAACAGATGTTAGCTCAGCTTGAAGTTAATAAAGCTGAAGCTGCTAGTGGATCATTATTTAAAGGGGGGTGGCGCCCTAGTATAGGATGGATATGTGGGTTAGCATTGTTTTGGTCGTTTATCTTGCAGCCTTTTCTTGTCTTCTTTTTGTTAGTCTTTGGCGTTGATCTACCACCTCTACCTGAAATTGGTACAGCAGATCTTATGCCAATACTATTAGGTATGCTAGGACTAGGTGGGTTAAGATCATACGAAAAAGTACAAAAGGTTACTAAATGAAAAAGAACTTTGATGAATGCCTAGCACTCCTGTTGTCACATGAAGGTGGCTTTGTTAATCATCCTAAAGATCCTGGCGGCATGACTAACCTAGGTGTTACCCGTGCGACATACGAGCAGTTTGTTGGTCGTCACGTAACTGAAGATGAGATGAGAGCATTAACTCCTGCCATCGTAGGCCCACTGTACAAAGAGAACTACTGGGATAAAGCTCGCTGCGATGATATGCCTAATGGTGTTGATTGGGCTATTTTTGATTGGGGTGTAAACTCAGGGATGAGTCGTCCAGTTAAAGCTTTGCAACGTATTATAGGAGTAACTGCTGATGGCGGTGTTGGCCCTTACACTTTACGTGCTGTTGGTGATAAAGACTCTACGGAGTTAGTCGAGAAGATGTACGAAGCTAGACAGCACTTCTATGAAAACTTAAGCACCTTTGCTACCTTTGGTAAGGGCTGGACTAGACGTAATAAAGAAACACTTGAGCAAGCTCTCAAACTAATTAAGGGATAGTACTATGGCTAAGATGACAGCAGAAGAATTACGTATTCAAGCACAGCTAGATCGTTCAGCAAGGCTAGGTGACAAAGGCCCAACAGGTGGTAAAGCTAAGCCTATGGCGTACAAGGCCCCATCTAAACTTGCTCCATCTACTTCAATGCGTCCTAAGCCACGCCCTAAGAACTTAGGTAAATAGTCATAGGGTATTGACAAATAAATAAAAGTGTTGTATAATTGCAACACATACATAAACTAAGGCTTTTATTGCAACATGAATGCTACTGTAGACCAGATCAGAGCAGCGGCTGAAAGTGATTTAGAAGTCTTTATTCGACTTGTGGCACCCGATCAAGTACTAGGTCAATGTCACTCTGACTTAATAAGTTGGTGGACACGTCAAGAACACAAGACTCACCAACTAACACTCTTTCCTCGTGACCACCAGAAGTCACGTATGGTTGCCTACCGTGTAGCTTGGGAGCTTACTAAAGACCCAACACTACGTGTGCTCTACATCTCAGCTACTGCTAATCTTGCTGAGAAACAACTAGGCTTCATGAAGGGTATCCTTACCTGTGAAACCTACAGACGATACTGGCCTGACCATGTTAATGCAGACGAGGGTAAGAGGTCTAAGTGGACTAACTCTGAGATTGCATTAGACCACCCTAGACGTAAGCAAGAGAATGTTCGTGATCCATCCATCTTTACTGGCGGTCTTACTACTTCTCTTACTGGGATGCACTGCGACATTGCTGTACTTGATGATGTTGTTGTGTACGAGAATGCTTATACGGGTGAGGGAAGGAATAAAGTTAAGAGTCAATACTCGCTTCTATCGTCTATTGAAGGAGCTGAAGCAAGAGAGTGGGTGGTAGGAACTCGTTACCATCCTGCTGATCTTTACAATGATCTTATGATGATGGTCGAAGAAATCTTTGACGATACAAGTAATAAGATTGGTGAAGAGAATATCTACGAAGTCTTCGAACGAGCAGTAGAAGATAGGGGGGATGGTACGGGAGAGTTCTTGTGGCCACGACAACAACGTAAGGATGGTAAGTGGTTTGGCTTTGACATTAAAATCCTAGCTAAGAAACGTGGACAGTACTTAGACAAAGGTCAGTTCCGTGCACAGTACTACAACGACCCATCTGATCCTGATAACGTACCTGTAGGTAGTGATAAGTTCCAGTACTATGATCGTAAGTTCTTAAAGCTTGACAACGGTTTCTGGTTCTACAAAGAGGCTAAGCTTAATATCTACTGTGCTGTAGACTTTGCTTTTAGCCTTAGTAAGAAAGCTGACTACACTGCTATGGTTGTTGTTGGCATTGACTCTGAGAATAACATCTACGTCTTAGACATTGATAGGTTTAGGACTGACCGTATATCTGATTACTTTGAACACATACTACAGCTATCTAATAAGTGGTCATTTAGAAAACTAAGGGCTGAGACTACAGTAGCTCAAATGGCTATTGTTAAACAGCTTAAAGAAATGATTAAGAGTCACGGCCTAGCAATCAGTGTTGAAGAGTACCGACCAAACAAAGGCAGCAAAGAAGAACGTATTGCTGCTTCGTTAGAACCTAGGTACGACAATATGCAGATGTGGCACTACCGTGGTGGTAACATACAAACACTAGAAGAAGAATTGTCTAGTCGTAATCCACCACACGATGACGTTAAAGATGCCCTAGCTTCTGCTGTTGATATGTGCATCAAACCAATGCGTACAATGCACGGCAGCGGTAAGAAGAACAATATCGTTTGGGCTAACAATAGATTTAGAGGTACGGCATAATGGCTGGAACTACAATAGAGATTAATGATATTATTAATCCTGACAATCTTGCCGTTGAGATTGCTAAACGCTGGCAGGAGTGGTCAAGTCTACGTAACAAGAAAGTGGAGGAGTGGAAAGAGCTTCGTAACTACTTGTACGCTACGGACACTCGTACTACTAGCAATGCTATGTTGCCTTGGTCTAACACTACTACCGTTCCTAAGCTAACTCAGCTAATGGACAACCTTCACGCTAACTACTTTGCTACTCTATTTCCACAGCAGAAGTGGATGAAGTTTGAGCCAGCAGATCGGTTCAGCAATAAGCGTGAGAAGATTGAAACTATCCAAGGTTACATTGAGAATAAGACCCGTCAGTCTGACTTTGTTAATACAGCATCTGACCTTTTATACGACTGGATTCAGTATGGTAACTGCTTCGCTACAGTTGATTACGAAAACAATGTACTAGAGAAAGAAGATGGGACTGTATCTGTCGTATACGAAGGCCCACGAGTAGTTCGTATTTCTCCTTTCGACATTGTGTTTAACCCTACTGCTGCTTCTTTCTATAAGTCACCTAAAGTTATTCGTAGTATTAAAACTCTAGGTGAAATTAAACGTATGGTAGAGGAAGACCCAAGCAAGGCTTACCTTAAAGATGTCTTCTCTAAGATGATTAGTGCCCGTGCATCTGTACGTGGTGCTGAGGGTGGAGTAGCTAAAGCAGATGGTTTTATTGCTGATGGCTTCTCATCTATTGAACAGTACTACGAGTCTGACTACGTAGAAATCCTTACCTTCTATGGTGACATCTACGACTACGCCAACGGAGACTTCTGGTCTAACCGTATTATTACAGTAGTTGACCGTGCCTACGTACTGGCTAACGAAGAGAACCCATCTTGGCTAGGCCATGCTCCTATCTTCCACGCTGGCTGGAGGCCACGTCCAGACAACCTGTATGCTATGGGGCCACTAGATAACCTCGTAGGTATGCAGTACCGTCTAGACCACCTAGAGAACCTTAAGGCTGATGTGTTTGACCAGATCGCCTACCCGATGATTAAGATTCGTGGTGACGTAGAAGACTTTGACTTTGAGCCAGGGGGCCGTATCTACGTAGGTGAAGAAGGTGACGTAGTTTATATGGCACCTGATACTACTGCGCTTCAGGCTGACCTACAAATATCATCTCTTGAAAACAAAATGGAAGAGATGGCTGGTGCTCCTAAACAAGCTATGGGTATTCGTACCCCAGGCGAGAAGACTGCCTTCGAAGTACAGAGCCTACAGAACTCAGCTTCTCGTATCTTTGAACACAAGACTGCTCACTTTGAACGTACTTTCATTGAGCCTATCTTGAATGCTATGCTTGAGTGTGGTCGTCGCAATATGTCTTCTACTCAATCTTTGTCTATGGTTGATGAAAGCACAGGCAATACATTCTTCCGTAATGTTACTAAAGATGATATTGTAGGTAGTGGTAAGATTATAGCTATCGGTGCTCGTCACTTCGCTGAACGTGCTCGTAGAGTACAGAACCTTACACAACTTTACCAGATCAAATCTTCTGATCCTTCGGTTGCAGTACACCTGTCAGGTAAAGAGTTTGCTCGTATTCTTTCTGATGAGCTTGGTGAACCTAAACTCTTTGGCGATAACGTAGGTGTCAAGGAACAATTAGAAACACAGACAGCAACTCAAGAAGCTGAGATGTCTAACCAAGATCAGCTTATGCAAGCACAACAGATGGGGCTTTAATACTATGGCAGATAAAACTAAAGGTGGCATGGGTTCTAAAGGGCGTAATAAAACTAAGCCTAAGTCAGTTGCCAAAAAAGTTTATGAAACAGGTGTTAAAACTATTCTTACTCCTGTCCTTGGTGCTGTTTATACTGCCGCTGGCATAGCCAAGTATGCAGATAAATATTTTGGTACTGAAAACAAAACAATCTTTCCAACAGCAAGCACTACTGCATCACGAGTTGTAAAGAAGAAGAAACCATAATGCAGTCTATTTGGCTACGTAGTGCAAAGGATAAAGAAGTTCGTAAGGCTGAGGTAATGAGATACCGAGTAGCCTTTGAGGAACTTAAAGAAATTCTCGAACAACATTACATGAAACGTGATGCTGTTCGTGATTACTCCCACGGTTGGGAGTATAAGCAAGTGGCTGTCAATGAGTACAATGCTGTGCTTGATGACATCTTAAATTTAATAGACCTTAACCACAAGGATTAACAATGAGTGTATTTGACCAAGCCCAACAACCAGAGGGCAAGAGTCAGGAAGCAGAGCAACAAGCTACGACTCCTGAACAACAAGAGTCCTTCTTAGCTAAGCTCGTAGCGGTAAAGGGCGACAACTGGAAAGATCCTGAAGTATTAGCCAAAGGTAAATTAGAAGCTGATGGTTATATTAAAACTCTCGAAGATCAATTAGCAGCAATGCGAGAAGATTTAGGGAAACAGGAATACTCTAAACAGTTACTCGACCAACTACAGAATAAGGCCACGTCTCCTGTCAACGTGAATAATGTAGTACCTAACAATAATAATAATGGCAGCACTGATACTGAAGGCAACACCCAGCCACAAGTAAGTGAGGAATTCCTAAAGAGCCTTGTTGACCAGACACTAACTAAACGTGACCAAGATAATACTATTAAGCAGAATCTTGCAATCGTTGATGCAGAGTTGGAGAAGTCTTACGGCACTGAAGCTGTGCAGACAATCCAGAAGAAAGCTCAAGAACTAGGTATGACAGTACAGCGTATGCAAGAGATTGCTGCTGAGTCACCCACTGCTTTCTTTGCTTTGTTAGGTGAGCAGAAAAAATCCTTTAGCCCAATGGTTCAAGGCTCTGTTCGTACCGAAGGTGTCAATATGCAACCCTCGTCAGACCGTAACTGGAACTACTATCAGAAACTACGGCGAGACAACAAGTCAGAATACTACTCACCACAAATTCAAAGACAACTCATGAATGATAAAATGCGTCTAGGTGAGAAGTTTGGTAATTAACTCATATCTATAAAGGATAAAGACAATGGCTGGTATGTACCGCTCACAGGCTGACATGGAACGGTTGATCCGTTCTGATGTTTGGTCGTCAGAACTAAAAGAAATCTTGCGTGATGAAATGCAAGCTCAGAAGTATGTCCGTATGTTGGATGGTTTCCCAGATGGTGACACATTCCACATCCCGACTATTGGTCAAACTGTTGTAGCTGACTACACTGAAGACAGTGCAGTAGCTTACACACCAATGGATACTGCTGAATTCACATTCACAGTAGACAAATACTTGCAATCAGCTTCGTACATCACGAACAAAGCTGCTCAAGACTCGTTCTACTCTGCCCAGTTGGAAGCTCGTTTCGTACCTGAGCAAGAACGTGCTATCATGGAGCACTTTGAAGCTACTACATTTGCAGCCCCTGAAGCTGGTGTATCTGCTAACTCTGCTGAAGCAGTAAACGGTATTGCTCACCGTATCTCTGGTGGTAATGCAGGTAAAATCCAAGTCGAAGACTTTGCTTTTGCTCGTTACTCGTTGAAGAAGGCTAACGTACCTGACCAAATGTTGGTTGCTGTAGTTGATCCATCAGTTGAGTACACCTTGAACACTCTTACTAACTTGACAAACGTGTCAAACAACCCACGTTTCGAAGGTATCGTAAGCCAAGGTATCGCAACTGGTATGCGTTTCGTAGCTAACGTATACGGCTTTGACGTTTACACATCAAACTACTTGAAGTCTGCAACAGATGCTGCTCTGCTTGAAGCTGACGGCTCTACCGCAAATGACTTCTCGTCTGTAAACGGTAAAACAAACTTGTTCTTCTCTGCATCTCCTGTTGCTAACCCATTCGTGGGTGCATGGCGTCAAGCTCCTCAGGTTGACTATGAGTACAACAAAGACTTCCAACGTCATGAGTATGTGACTACTGCCCGTTACGGTGTTAAACTGTACCGTCCAGAAGGCATTGTTCGTGTTGTAACTTCGCCTACCGTGTAATCTAAAGAAGTGGGTGATGCTTAAATGTGTCACCCACACATTTTACCCCTTGACAAATTCTCCAAATGCTGTATAATTGCATTATTGATTGCACCCACCCCTAAGGATATACCCCTATGGCTAATGTTGAACATAGTACTCTAACAGACCCATACATCCATGAGCCTAAAGGTGCTTCTACAGCTACTGCTGGACAAGTATACATTGCAGATGGAGCAGGCAGTGGTGTTTGGGTACAGAACCATAATTATGTTAATGGTTATATTGCCTTCGATGCTACTACTCCTGCTTACAATCATTCAGTAACAACAAGCTTCACTGTTCTTAATCCTACCTTCTTAATATCTGAAGCTTTAGGGTGGAGTGGTTCAGCAAGTCCTAATGCTCGTTTGATTTACACAGCTACTGCTGATACTACTGCTGCTATTAGCTTTACCTTTAGCTTTAAGAACAACTCAGGTACTAGCCGTGACATTGAACTAATCTTCTACAAGAATGGTTCAGCTTTAAATGGTGGTCATATTATTGTAACGGCTGTAACTGGTGATTGGAAGTCAGCTACTATTACTGACTACGGTTCGTTTAGTACAAGTGACTACTTAGAAATATTCGTCAAGGGTAGTGCAGCATTTACTCTTAACGTAGCTTCTGGAAGCTTAACTACTATGGGGGTACCTACCTAATGAAGACTACTCTCCTAGAGATGGTTCAGTCTATTCTAAATGACATGGACTCAGAAGCTGTCAACTCCCTCAGTGACTCAGTAGAAGCTCAACAGATTGCTTCTGTTATTGAAGACACATACTATAACATCATTTCTAATAGAGACATACCAGAACATAAACGTCTTATTAGCTTGACTTCGTTGTCGGATAGTACTCGCCCTACTCATTTCAAGTACCCTACTAACACTAAGCAGTTAGATGAGATACGTTATAATATAACAACTGGTGGCACAGTAGAGTACAAGGTAATGCCCTTTATTGAGCCTTTGTTGTTCTTGGATCGTCAAGTAACAGATGATGGTTCGACAGTACAAGTACCTGACGTTAACAACTCCACTACTCTCCTAATCTTCAGTGATCGTTCTCCTACATTCTACACTAGCTTTGATGATGAACACATTGTATTTAATGCTTACAACTCTTCAGTAGAAAACATTTTACAAGCTTCTAAGACTATGGCCTACGGTACAGTGTACCCTACGTTTAGTATTGTCGATGCCTTTGAGCCTGACCTAGACGACAACATGATGCCTTACTTGTTAGCTGAAAGTAAGTCTACCTGCTTCTCACTATTCAAGAGTGGTAGTGACCCTAAGGTAGAACAGGCTGCACGTAGACTTAAATCTTACGTACAGAATGATATGTACCGTACTAAGCAAGCTAATAAACGTCCAAAATATGGAAGGTAATTCCTTTGGAATTCATTGAAGACACAGAAAAGCTAACCTGCATCTGTAAAACTCCTAAAATGTTAAAGCCCTTAACCATACGTAAGTCTTATGGTGGGTTTGTATTCTTCGAAGTAACCTCAGAGGTTGGTGTTCTCCCTAAAGAACTTAGTGGAAAGTACACTACGATGGGCATAGCTAAAGAAGCAGTTGCCCAGTACTTCAGGACTATGAAAGAAACCATTGGTGTTCGCCGTGAGAACTTCGGTAAAGATTTCGATGAACGTAAGAAGGTAAGAGATGCCGCAAAGTCAATCACAAAAGACAGTAAATACATTCATCAAGGGGTTGGTAACGGAGAGGGGTGAACTTACCTTTCCACCTGATGCTTCTGTAGATGAATTAAACTGTGATCTTCGTCGTGATGGCTCTCGTCGTCGTAGACTAGGAGCTAAAATAGAAGACAGTAATGAGCTATCTACCTTTACAGTTGGCACTAGTACTCTCTTCCATAGCGGTGAGTGGCTTAACGTAGGTGGTCAGTCAGGTCTAACCTTTCTAATTACACAGGTTGGTTCTACTCTTTACTTCTACAATAAAGCTGGGCTACCTTACTCTGGTAACCAAATAACTGGTTCTGTTAACTTGTCTACCTATGAGGTAGGAGGTGGTGTAGGTGCAGGTAATGCTAAGTGTCAGTTTGCATCAATCAATGGTACGCTAGTTGTAGCCTCTGCGGCTATTAATGCCTTCTACATTGAGCGTAACAATATTACTGAGGCTATAACCCAAACTCAAATATCTTTTAAAGTACGTGACTTTGATTGGCAGGGTGATATTGACACCTACTCTTCAGGCACTGCCTCACCTTCAGCAGGACGTATATACGACACAAAGAATGCTGGTTGGGTTGGAGATAAAGGTGCCTCTGCTCTTAGTGCTTATCAATCAGCTACTTCAAGTCAGTACCCACCGTTAACCCTACCTTGGTATGCAGGTAAAGACACCGATGGTAACTTCGATGCTGCTGAGTGGAAGAAAGTTTATAGTGGTAGCTCACTAACAGGTAATGGTTACTACATCTTAGACTTCTTTAGTAAAGTTCGTAGTGGCCTTACTACTGAGACTGAGAGCAGTAGATTTAAAGCAGTAGCTTCCTTTGCTGGACGTGTGTTTTATGCTGGTCTAGAGAGTGCTAATAATTCAGGTACTATCCTATTCTCAAGGCAGGTTCAAACACTATCTGAGCTTGGTCGTTGTTATCAACGTAATGACCCTACATCTGAAGATGCTAGTGATCTACTTGATACTGACGGTGGGACAATTAGCATCCCAGATGCAGTTAATATTAAGTACCTCTATGCTTTTGGTGCTAACCTATTTGTATTTGCTGAGAATGGTGTGTGGTCAATCAATGGTGTTGACAACGTATTCCGTGCTACTGAGTACTCAATTAAACTAATCACTAAGATTGGTATCTTATCTGCTGAGTCATTCGTAGAAGCTGAGGGAACACCCTTCTGGTGGTCTAACTACGGCATACATACTTTGTCGTTTGACCCTTCTACTGGTCAACCTGCTGAGCAAAATCTTTCTATTGTAACTATTCAATCATTCTGGGATAGCATAGGGACAGCAGCTAAAGAAGCAACAGTATCTCTTTACGATAGCATTAACAAAAAGATTTATTGGGCTTACTCTGACAACGATGAGACACTATCTAATAAGTTTAATAACTTACTAATTCTAGACATACCACTTCAAGCCTTCTATCCCTGGCGTATAGAGGATGAAGCTACTAGCACTGACTATATAATGGGACTAGCTTTCTACTCTGGCTTTGGTGCAGATGAGTTAGCTCTTGACGTAGTAGTAGGAGCTGATGATGTGGTCACAGCAAGTGGTGCTGACGATGTTATCTCTACTCAGTTCTCAGACTTTGCTACTGGTAATCCAGCCATTGTTTTGCTTGTACGTGATGGCACTACAGGTAAGTTAACTATGGGTACAATAGCCTCTGAGACATTCCTTGATTGGGGTAATGCAGCTTACTTATCTTTTGCTGAAGCTGGGTATGAGTTCTTCGGTGACCTACTTCTACAAAAGAACTCACCTTACATTATTACTTACATGAGGACAACTGAAGAAGGTTGGTCAGGCAGTATTGAGGCAGGTTACAATCCTATCCATGAGTCATCTATGCTTGTGTCTTCGTATTGGGACTTTAAGAATACTCCGTCCTCTACTGCTCAACAAGCTTACCGTTACAAGGTTACACCAGTTGTCAACCCCGATAGCTTAAGTGTATGGGACTACCCTTCAACTGTGATCTCGACAAGACTTAAACTTCGTGGTAGAGGTAGGTCTATGCGGCTTCGTTTTGAAAGTGAAGCTGGTAAAGATTTTGTTCTATTAGGATATGGAGTCGTAGGTGCAACAAACAACAGATACTAAATTTGCTAGAGAACCCCTAGCTAAAGTTAGAGAAGAAATAGAGTACCTTATAAATAAAAACTGGGAAGAAACATCGGTTTACAAGGATAGTTTTAAACTAGATCCAGACTGGAAAACTTACGAAGCTGTAGATAGAGGAGGTCTTCTTGGAATATACACAGCAAGAAAACAAGGAAGACTTATTGGCTACTTAGTTATTATGGCTAACTACCATATGCACTACAAAGAACATATCTTTGCTTCAAATGATATTTTATATCTTGACCCAGAGCATCGTAAAGGTTTTTTAGGAATAAAACTTATAAAGTTTGTAGAAGAAGACTTAAGAAAAATGGGTGTTTCAGTATTCAATTTAAACACTACACCACTCAGACCTTTTGATAATCTTCTTGAAAGACTAGGGTTTAACTTAGTAGAGAGAATCTACTCAAAGAAATTAAGGTAAAGTAAAATGGGAATAGAAACAGCAATAATTATTTCATTGGTAGCTACAACAGCATCTACAGTTTACTCAATTAATGAACAAAAGAAAGCTGCTAAGGCTCAGGGAAGAGCCGCAGAGGTTCAGCAGAAACAACAAGAAGTTCAGTACCAAGCTTCTCAACGTAGAGCTATGAGGGAGACACAGATTCGCCGTACTCAAGGACAAGCAACCTCTCAAGCAGCGGGTGTGGTTGGCTCATCTCTCTACGGCGGTGGCTTCTCTTCACTATCATCACAACTTGGTGGAACCCTTGGCTATGGTTCTCAAATGTCAGGGCTATCACAGCAGATTACAGGGTTTAATGCACAAGCTCAGCAGTATGCTTCTAACGCCTCTATTGGCGGAGATATTGCTGGTCTAGGAGCTAATGTGTTTAGTGCACTTGGTGGCCCTAGTTACCTTCGAACTGGTACAACTTCTTAGTTTAGAAAAAATTGCTTAAGGTAAAATAAAATGGCAGTAGCTCCTACAGTAGTAGACACAACTAATAAGATACCTGCCGAAGACTTTAGTGTCAAGGCTAAGGCAGAAGGAACTACTCCTAGCGAATTTGGTATACCTAAGAAACCTACATCAAGTAAGATGACTGAGCATGACCTACGTATGTTACCATTTATTTATGGTGCTACGTTTAAGCAAGAGCCTGAAACATTCTACGATGCAGTTAAGACTGGTGCTATCAATGGCCTAGCCTATGAAGCTCAACGTAAGATTGACCAAAACAAGACAGTAGCAATCACTAGTGCTATCTCTAACCCTGATCGTCCTAATCCTCAAGAAGCCTTAGCTAGTCTACAGACTGAGCTTAACACTATTGATACTGCCAGTCGTTTAATCCCTAAGGGTATCGTAGCCCTACTGTCAGATCAAGACCCAGCTAAACGTGACTACGCTTTGACACGTCTTAACCGTGTACTCCTAGCTGATCGTCTTACACGTAATAAGATTACAGTTGCAGAGAGTGACAACTTTGCAACTAACTTTGACTTTGTAGACTACCTAGTCTCCTCACCTCAAAACTTATTCATTCTCAATAAGCAAAGAAACTATGCTGATAAGTACGCTGAGATTATCTACTCTCAAGTATCAGATGAGGAGATGACTAAGCAACTTGATACTCTTCTTACTGAGATGTCAGACCAAGGCTTGTTTACAAACGATAACAGGTTCTACTTGAATGACTTTGTGTCTATGGTTTCTGTTGGCTCTGAGGGTAAAGCCTCTAAGCTAAGGGGTTTGTTTAGCTTACTAGATACTGGCTTAACTGTTGGCCCTCTTGCAGTTAAAGGTGTGACTACAGTGTCTCGTCTTGGTGTAGCAGGTAGTGTAACTGCTGCTGCTACAACGACAGGTTACTTAGGTCGTAGTATCATGGGTACTGCAAGCTCTATAGCTATGGATGCTGCCCGTCTAGTTGGTTACAAGACTAATAACCCTCTCCTAGTTCGTCGTATTCTAGACGGTGAACGTATCATGGATGACCCACTTCGTTCAGTAGCTAACTTGGCTAACAATCAGTCACCATCTATGACTACTACTACTCTTCAACGTCCTGAATACTGGAGTGCTACAAGTAGCCAAGCTGTACGGGCATGGGAAGAAGAAAGCCAAGCTATCCGTGAGGCACTAGACATTGCAAGGGCTTCAGGCTCTGCCGTTGATGATCCAATCTTTGAGACACTTAAGAGTAACATTACTGCTAGTGTACGTTCTAATGCTACAGCTAATGGTAGTCGTAGGTTCTTGGACACTGATGTAGTTATTGATGAGCTTGATAATGTGTACCTTCAAGAGTTCTTCGGTACTCATGCAGGTGCTTACTTCAATGGGGCTGCTGGTAAGAGAGCAGCACAGAACTTTGCAGATCAAGTAGGTGGTGAGGTTGTCGTTGGTGAGAGTGTCGGAACCTTTATGGTTAAGAAGACGACAAATATCCCTATTCAATTCCGTGAACTTAGCCTAGAGAACCTTAACGCCTATATGCTCTACAACACTGAGGACATGGGTGAGGGGGCCTTACGTTACTGGGCTGGCTCACCCCTATCTCAGACTGATCCACGCTTCAATGGCCTACTACAGCAAGCCTACGCAGCAGGTGAGCGTTGGAGAGCCTCTACTGTAGGTTCTTTAAAAGAAGTTGAACGTCTAAACACTCGTGGTCAACGTAACCAAGTATGGGCTATGTTCGATGAGCTTAACCACGGCAGTCATTCACAAAGACGTACAGCATTTACGGAAGCTGAGTTTAGAACTGAGTTCAGAAACACTCACAACATAGATGCTACTGATGCTCAGGTTGCTATGTACCTACGTGTACAGAATCACCTTGATGTAGATGCTATGTTTAAAGCTGACTATATGTTCAAGGAACAGATTGCTAAGGGTGTAGTAGTTCGTAGTGACAATGGCTACCGTGTTGTACCTACGAGAGCTTCTAAGATACCAGCTACTGAAAAGGTATGGGATGATGCAAGCGGTGGTTTAGTGGATGCCTCTACTCTTAACCCTGAAACTATAGTGTATCGTAACTTCGACCCACTTAACCAGAACTTTGCAGCTAATGCTGAGTACATCACAGGCACTAACATCCCTACTCGTAGGTTGTACCACAGTGATGTGATGGCACGTAATCCTGGTGGGCCTCGTGACTACCGTAAGTTCTCTACTCCCTACTTCATCAAGCAAGAACGTACTAAGTTTACAGCTAGTGGTAATGAGGTGAAGGTATCCCCTCTTACTGTCATGGCAGTACGTACTGAGAAGGAGGCAGCTAAAGCTATTACACAGATCAATAGTATTATTGGTTCCCTTAAGTCTACTTTGACTGCTACCTATAGGACATCAGAGGAGTTCCTTGTTGCTCTACGTAGTATGTCAGGCAATACTCAGCTAGACAATGTTATTGCAGCTAATAGTGAGTGGTTCCCTAGTGTTCACTCAGTAGATACTCTTGTCGATTGGGCAAGCCGTAATGGTGTTGACCTACGTAAAGAGTTCCAGTGGGTAGAAGACGGTAAGGCACTGATCGACCCAGACGTAGCTGGTGGTTTAGCTGGTACACGTTACAGCTTTGCTAATGATGCTCGTGCTATGAACCCCTTTGCTCGTAAGGATGAAATCCTTTATGGCTATGGTGGTGTGAAGAATGAAGTCTACGGTGCTGGTAGTTCTATCCCTAAGACATTAGCTCAATCAGCTTCTGTTAACAGTGAGAGAGCTTATACTGCTGCCTCTATTAACAGCTTGATGAAGACTGCTATCTCTAACGGTATCCTTGAGAACCTTTCTGAGATTTCAGGTATGACCCTACGTCAGAAGTTAATGAAGGCTTCGTTTAAGAACAATGAAGTTGGTCGTAAACTTGAGCTTGAACGTAAGAAGATTCTATTCCGTATGCAGAAGAGAGGCTTCGGTGATGCAGCTTGGGAATCAGCTATGCGTAAAGCATCTGACTTCCTGTATGACACTGGAGCTAAGAAGACATCTCAAGTTGTAGCTGATGTCCTCTCAACAAACCCTCTTACTGCTCTACGTGGTATAGTATTTGATATGAAGTTGGGTATGTTCAACCCAGTCCAACTTTACATCCAAGCCTCACAGACTATTAACATCATGGCTATTGCAGGTATTGATGGTATCCGTGGCACATCAATAATGTTGCCTATGAGAGCAGCCCTAATGAATGGCGACCAAGCTGTTATTAAAGCTATTGGGCAGAGTATCTCAGGTGTCTCAGGGTTAACTGCTGATGAGTTCCTAGAGATGGTCACCATGTTTAAGAACAGTGGTCGTTCATCTGTGGGTAGTTCTGTTAATGAGCTATCTAATAGTGGCATGAATGGCACCTTCTTCTACGGGCCAATATCTCGTACAGTTAGTACAGTACGTGAGAAGGGTAGGTTCTTCTTTAATGAAGGGGAGCTTATGCCACGTATGTCAGCCTATGCTACAGCCTACGTTGAGTTCGGTAAGAAGTTTCCTAATGCTCTACGTAACACACCGTCAGCACAACGCTGGATAATGAACCGTCAAGATGTTCTTACCCAAGGTATGACATCCGCTTCTCGTACTCCTATCGACCAAGTACCCTTCACTCAGTTCTTGTCGTATACCTTCCGTATTAACGAAGCTATCTTTGCTGGTAGCCTAGGCGGTAAGGCTGTGCTTAATGCTGCTGAGAAGTTTAGACTAGCTGTAGTCCATACAGCATTGTTTGGTGCATCAGCTTGGACAGCTACTGGCTTTGCAATGGACTGGTACAAGCATAACTATGGCACTGAGCTTGACGATCAGACTTGGAGAGCAATGCGTAAGGGTGCTATTGATACTGTCATCACTGAGCTTACAGGTGTTGAGTCATCCCTTGCATCACGTCTAAGTAACAGTGACGGTATGTTCATGCTGATGAAAGACTTTGCTGAACAGAGTATCTTTACAGCCGTGTGGGGGCCATCAGGTCAAGTAGGAGTGGAGCTAACTACTACTGCTCTTGGTACACTTAACGACTTAGCTAAGGCTGTCGTAGGTAAGACTGACTTTAAACCTGTTAAGGAGGACTTGATCCAGTTTGCTCGTCTATTCTCTACAGGTAACCAAGCCTACAATGCTTACACTGCATTTAGGTTTAACGAAGTAATGACACGTAACAATGCCTTACTAGATAGCAATGTAAGTGAAGCTGAAGCTATCTTTGGTTTGTTTGGTGTACCTATTGAAAGACATGAAGATGCTTGGAAATTTACTACGTTCTCTAAATTCGATAAAGTATTCGATAAGATGTCTGCTGCTAGTATTCAAAAAGCATTCAACACATATGCTACAGCTTTCCGTGAAGGTGACTACGACCAAGCTAAAGCTATTGCTAAGGCTATTGCACTAAAGTACAGCAGTATGTCACCACTAGAACGTCAACGAGTAGATAGACTTGTCTACCAAAGTGGCACACCAATCATTGACTCGTTAGTCTTGCAAGCTCTACGCTACGACTCAGGTCTTATCTCTGTTAAATAAGGAATAATTTAATGGCTATCTTTCAGGACTTACAGTCGCAAGTAACTCCGATGCAACCAATGTCTGCCCCTGAATTGGGGCCAAGCTATACTTCTGCTCTTAATTCTTTGTCAGGTTTATTCTTAAGTGCACCTAAACCAACAGGGTCTATGACGGAGAAGGACAAGTATGCTGCATCCATTGATGAGCATCGTCAACGTATAGGGAATGAAAACTGGACACCAGCTACGAGTACCTTTAGTGAGCTTCAAGGCTTTGGTGTTAAGTACCCTGAGTTTAGTTCAATAGCTATCGGTGATGCTAAGACTGCACTAAATCCTGAGGTAGCCGCAGCAGAGACTGAGTACAACTCACAGACAGACTTCCTTAAATCTCCTCAAGGAGTCTATGCTATTCAACTAGCTAATCAAGTTGCAGAGACAAACCCAGCAAAAGCTAGAAGTATTGTTTCTAACGCCCAAGCTGACTACCTTAAGAACAATGCAATGGCTGCTGATCTACAGCAACAGGCTTCAATGACAGGTGATAAGACTACTCTTGCTAACAAAGCCTGGGATGTAAGTAAGTCTCAAGCTAAGACTGAGGCTGATGTGCTTGGTCGTGCTGTCACTGAGCTAATGTACAGCTTTACGACTAATCCAACTCAGTCCATCAACATTGGTGAGATTGCAGGTGGAGCACTCATTGGCTTCTTACCTAATCTAAGGGGTAATGAAGTTATTAATCGGGAAAACCTACCAAGTATGCTTAGCTTAGCTAGAGCTTCTTTAGAAGATAGGTTTACTAACTTAACTTCTGACATCAGTACACTAGGTAAGGCTGATCTAGGCACAGCCCCTGAGGATTGGAGCAAAGAAGTATTTAAACTATTTGATACTCAAGCTGCATGGGCGACAAAGAACCTAGACCCAACTGAAATGAAGAAACGTCTAGAGAATAATGCTATGCTTGGTATTGAGGCAGCAGGTGTTCCTCTGTCGTTAATGACTGTTGTCAATGCAGCGGCAGGTAATGACCCATCAGCTTCAGCAGCTTTCATGTCTGCATTTACTGGAGCTAAGGCTCAGCTTGTAGATTACTTAGAAGCTGGTGAGTATGCTAAGGCTAAGACACTCCTTAATGAGTCGTCTAATAAAGACTTGACAGATGCTCGTGCTGCATTCATTGAGCTTGCCCTTATCATGGGTGGCAAGTCAGACGTAGCTGTACCTTACCAAGAAGTTATACGTGAACAACGTGACATAAAGCTTGTCGATAGTACTGCTCAGGCTGTCCTAGCCCACAAGGTTCTTCAAGAACGATCAGGTGAGCCTCAGGCTTGGAGTGCAGATCAGTGGAGACAGTCATTCGAAGAAGTCAATGCTCAGTTTAACCGTGGGCTACAGCTTAACACTGCTTACCGTGATGACTTCATTAAGTTCTTTTCATCTGACGTAGCACTAACAGGTAGTGCAGTACGTGACAGTGTAGCTGCATTGAATGAGCAGTACCCTAATGTAGGGTTTACTCTTACCTACAACAAAGCTGGTGGTGTAAGCATAGGTCTAGCTAAGTCAATCAAAGAAGCATTCCCTAATGTTAGAGAAGGTGACCTTAAAGTACTAGAGGCTGACATAAGTAACTCCGTTCAGTCAACTAATAGAAAGGCTGCACCTAAACTTGAAGCTTTAAACTATAAGCTATCAGTTCTTAACGGCTTAGGTGACGTAGGTTCATCTGCTGTTGACATCATTGGTGCTGAGCTAGGCTTAGACCTAACAGGTAGTGCAGTTCCAGTACCTACCACCCTACCTCTTGGCACTATTGTACCTAGTGAGGGGGCTATGATTGCAGGGGATACCCGTCAGGCACTAGACGCTACGGCTACTCAGTCACAGCCAGTGCGGTCAGCCTTTGACTTAGTTCGTAACTTAGAGGGATACCGTGAGAACTCTTACTACGATGTCAACGCTTACCGTACAGGCTACGGCAGTGACACTGTAACTAAAGAAGATGGCACTGTAGTTAAAGTATCTAAGGGTACTACAGTTACCCGTGCTGAAGCTGAACGTGATTTAGCTCGTAGGCTTGCTGACTTCAACGCTGCTGCTGAACGTAAGGTAAGTACAGCTATCTGGTCTAACCTAGATGAGCCTACTCGTGCGGCCCTTACATCTATTGCTTACAACTACGGCAGTATACCTGATCGTCTGATGGAAGCTATTCAATCAACAGACAATGAGCTTATAGCTGCCGCTGTTGAGACACTAGCAGGTGATAACAGTGGTGTTAACCGTGATCGTCGTATGCAAGAAGCTGAAGTAATCCGTAGCGGTCAAGTAAAAGCTTACGTGGAGTAATCACATGGCTAAGAAAACTAAGAATAAGAAGGTAGCACCTAAGGGTTCACACTATATGCCTGACGGTTCTTTGATGAAGGACTCAGCTATGAAATACAACAACAAGAAGAATAAGAAAGGGAAATAATTATGACACCATTTTTGGTAATGCAACGTATACGGAATGACCAGAAGAAAGAAGAAGAGAAGCGTAAGGTTAAATCAGGAGCTTCTCGTAGCGTAGCTGGCAAGGTTAAGAAGCCAGTGACAACTAAAAAGAAATAAGGGGAACATCTCTTATGCCCCCCTTACTTAGTTAGTCTTCTTGCTGTTCTTCTATACTAGCAATCAACATCTCGGCGTAGTGGATTACTTTACGTAAGTCTTCTACGCCGTTTTTCTGTTTGTACCTACAGGTATACTTGATGATGTTACCCTCACAGAATGCTAAGTTGTTAGCTAGGATAAACTCAATAGGTTGGATGTTCATGTCCTTGTAGTGACTGCCACCTACCTGCTGAGTCAATGGGTCATCCTCATCATCGCCCATGTAGTGGTCAAGACATTCATGGCACTCACCGTAGTCGTCTAGCCAGTGACCACACTCATTGCAGGTATCCTTAAAAGGATTGAACGGTTCAGTTCCCCATTTAGCCATGTCCTATAGTCCTTCTTCTAGGAATGCAATCACCCAAGCCTTACATATATCAGAACGTACAATGTCGTCAACTGTAAACTCAACGACAGGTATGCCCATGTTATACTTCTTAGCTAGGTGCATGATCTTACTTAAGCCTGACTGTTCTTTAATGTCAGACTGTCGTAGGTCACCATTGATAATGATCTTACAGTTATCACCGATACGAGTGAGTAGCATCTTAACCTCATGGATAGTAAGGTTCTGTGCCTCGTCTACAATTACAAAGGCATTACTGAAGCTACGGCCACGCATAGTAGACAGTGGTGCCATCTCAATGTTCTTATTCTTGACACCAGTCTCAACGACACCCTTACCAAGTTGGTGCTCCAAGACTTCAAATACTGGTAGAACCCAAGGGGCATACTTTTCCTCCAATGTTCCTGGCAGGTAGCCTAAGTCCTTACCTACCGATACGTTAGGTCTAGTTATGATGATCTTCTCAATCCTCTTCAAGGCATAAGCATTAGCTGCTGCTGTAGCTGCAATGTAAGTCTTGCCTGTACCTGATGGGCCTAAGACTATGACCTGCTGACTACTCTTCAACGCTTCAATGTAAGCCCCTTGTCTGTCGTTCATAGGCACAAGAGTGATGAGCTTGCTTGTGCTTTCAACTTCAGCACCCTTGTACTTAGTGGCCCGTTTAGTACGCTTAATTGGTTCTTGTAGCACTGATAAGCTCCGCTTCTTTGTAAGGGATGTGAAAGAACTCTTCACCCTTCATGATGTTACGACCACGAGCAGTGGCTAGAGATTCAGGTGTAAGCTGTAATCCTTTAATGTACCAGCACTGTGACATATCATTACTGAATACGTAGAAGTTTACCTTACCGTCATACTTCTTAAGCAGTCGTGACTTACGTTCAGGTATACGTATCTCAGTCCAATCCTCAGGCCAATCACCTGTCCATGCACGTTTAACTTCAGCCTCATTATGGTATGTGATACCATCTTTAATTGAGACTACATCTGCGTAGAAGTTCTCCTTTACTTCTTGCACTTCATGCCCTGCCTTTTTAAGGATAGCTACTAATGCTTCCTTAGCTGGGTTGTCATGCTTGTCGTACAATGTTCTACTGAAGGGTTTACGTACAGCCATTAACTTTCCTTTATAATAAATGAGCAGTTTAATGTCAGTGCTCAGGACATAGTACTAAGTTAAGTCAACCATCTCACAAGAGTTACCACTACAGGCAAAGGTGCTAGTTCCTTTAGAGGTATCCTCAGTTTCAAACTCAGATAGCTTAGCCCAGTCAATACGGTCAGGCATTACAGATAGTAGTGTCTCGTAGTCATGCTTACTGCAATCTTGGTAAGGTGCTTGCTGATAAGTGTGGTCATCGTGTGGTAAAAATGACACACCTGATACCTCATCAAAGTTCTTGAACACCCAAGCTCCAACTTCTAACCACTCATGTTCACGTACTGTGATAGTAACAGATGGCTTATGCTCACACCAATGACGTTGGTATGTAAGCCACAACTCTAGCTGTTCGATAGCTGTCATGTCGTTACGTGTTACCGAACCTTCAGGTGACTTCTGAGGGAAGCTAAAGACTGTAGTGCTATCAGGCTTTCTTACATCTGGTTCAGAAGGGATACCCTGTGAGATCATAAACTGTGTCAGAGGGTCTTTGTTATCACAACGAACAGTACGAATATAATAGGCTGAATGCCTAGCGTGAATCCCAGAAGCGGAGTCAACCAGTTGTGAGACTGTACCCGAAGGTTTAACGCAGGTGATAGCAGTAGACACAGGGATGCCAAGGTGCTTAGCCCACTCAGCATTAGTAGCAACAGCGACATTACGTAGCCTTTCTAGTGTAGCGTCTAGCCCTGCATTAGCATGGGTCAGTAGCTTGTTGTCCATGATACCTGTCAAGCTCACACCTAACAGACGTTCTTCTTCTGTATTCTTCTGCCAGATCTTACGTAGGTAGGGGAAGTTAGTTAAGGTAGACTGTATAGTGCCAAGGATAGTAGCTAGTCTAACCTTTCTTTCAAGGTCATCAATGGTATCAGTAGCACGTACTACAATTTCACTGAGGTTGCAAAATTCGTATGGACGTAAAATTATCTCGCTGCACGGGTTGCACCCGAACTCAAACTCTGTGTTACGCCTACCATTCTTAGCTGCTTGCTTCTTAGCTGCTACACGGGAGAAGATACCACGTTCACCTGACTTAGACTTAACCAAAGAAGTCCACTCAGTTAGGAATGTTTCCATGTCAGGCTTCTCAGTGTAAGCTACTGAGTTGTTAGCTAAGGCACGTTGGCCTTGTCTCTTGATATTTTGTGCTGGATCATCCCACCATTCCCCTGACTTAGCATTACGCATACGGTCATCAGATAAGTTAGACAGAGAGATCATAGCACTGCGGCGTACACCACCGACAACTACTACCTCACCTATCTTACACATGATGTCATGTACTTCAATGCTTGAGAGCCTACGTCCTTCAGCATCTTTAAACTTATCAGTTACAAAGTTGAACAGATCAACCAATGGCGCTGGGCCTGATGCACGACCACCAAAGACTTTAAGCTTAGCACCTGCAGGACGTACCTTAGAAACATCCCACGTAGGAATCTCACCTGAGTACAGCATAGCTATCAGCTTACGTAGTCCTTTAGCCCAACCTTCTTTGCTGTCGTGTACTACGATAATGTCTTCACTTTTGAATAGGGTAGGTACTTCAGGTAGCTTGCTGACGTACTGACTTTCAACGGAGAAGCCTACACCTGTGCCACATAGCAAGATATACATAGCCTCATCGAAGGACTTCATGTCGTCTACTGGTAGGTAGCTACAGTTGTAGCCAGCAGTGTTGTCACGATCCAAGGCTGGGCCAGCAGTCATTACACTACGCATAGATGGCATAACCTCTAGGTTAAGTATAGCTTCACGTAGTTCAAGAGCTATACCTACAGTGTCAATGTCTAGGTTACGTCTAACAACATTGTCCATGAAACGATCTACTGTTTCACCCCAGTTCTCACGGCGTTTATCCTCATCAATCCAACGAGCATACCGTGAGGTAGCAATGAAAGATTGGTAGTCAGTGGGTAGATAGTTGTTAATCATTTGAGTGTTTCTCCAAGTCATCTTTACGGAAGATCAAGTCTGTAATTTCGTTTCGGTTAATGCCAATATCTTTTAGCTCACGGTCAGATAAGGAGTAAAGATATTTAATAGTAGCCCTATGCTTATGCCAAGTAGATACATAACGTAAGAACCTAACGACACAATTCTCAAAGATTATCTTACTAAGTTTATCAACGGTTATCACCTGATCCTCCTAACATCCCTCTTGCCTTACGGCTTTGCAATTTAATTAAATTCATCTCAGCTATCTCAGATAGATCGTAGCCTAAGTCATTAGCTAGTGCAGCTACGTACCACATGACATCACCAAGTTCCTTAGCTAACTCAATGTCGTCTAGTGTCCCATCACGTAGCCACTTCTTAATCTTCTCAGCTACTTCACCTGCCTCACCACATAAACCTAGTGCAGTATAGAGTATCTTATCTTTATAGATAGCAGTAGTCATTACCTTCTCTTGATACTCATCCAAGGATAGTGGTTCCTTATCTTGGAATCGTTCTATGTCCTCACCTGTAATCATTCTTCAATCCTCTTCCATTCTTCTAGCTCAGCATCTAAATTAAAGTAGTCCTTAGTATCAATGAGTCCCTCAAGTACTAACATCTTAATGACAAACTCTTCTGATATATCATTCTGTTCAAGGAGCAGCATCAGTCCATAGTTCTCGAACAGTGCTGTGATCTTACTCTCCAAGTCAAACATTTAACCTTACTCCTACTCTAGTACAAGGGTTAGTTTGGTTGCGAAGTATACACCATACTGGTGGTGTTTGTCAATGCCCAAGATCATAGGATACCTTACCCTCTTCAATGGTTAGAGGTTCAATAGACTTGCCAAAGTGTGCCTTGAAGGCCATAGCTGTCTTCATATCCTCGAAGTAAATCTCTTCGTCGAATAGATCACCATCACACTCAACGAGGCAGACACACAGGATCATGCCTTCCTCATCTTCTATTGGGCCGTTAAGAACTCTGTGTACTTTTGTCATTTCTCTTTAATCCATTCTATAGGTATAAGTTTATCAGCGTAAAGGAATCCATTCTTAATACACCAGTCAGCATAAGTAGTCTTGGAACCCTTGCTTATCTTAGCCCTAGAGTTACTGAAAACAAACCTGATGTCAAGCTCTTTGTGTTGTTTCTTGACGAGCAGATGTTTCTTTCTATCTGCTGCTACAAACCTACCCTTAGACTCAATGATGATACCGTTAGGTAGGATGAAGTCAGGGGTGTATGTCCTGACCTCATTGACTTCATACTTAATCTTCTCAGTCTCATACTTAACTGGAACCTTTAAGACTTTCAACTGGGTAGAGATAGTCTCCTCTAGACCTGAACGGTAGCCAGCTTTGATTGCTCTCTGCCTAGTTGTAAGAACCTTAGCCATTAAGCTTCTCATTCACCCGTGGCTCAGACACTACATTAACTAAGAACAGTGGGCCTGTCTCATACAGGAAGGTACGTACCTCAGGGTAGCAAGCCTTCTTGAACTCACAGTAGGAGCAAGCCATAGCAAGCTTCATGTTAGGGCTAGTCTTTGACTGAGGTACAGGTGGGATACGATACTCAGGGATAGGCCCAGCTACTAATGCCCTAGCCTTATCCATCTCATTCTCTTTGTTAGCCATGTCATCTGTGAAGTCGTAGACATCTAAGCAGATGTTACCCAGTGTCTTATCAACAACCAGGAATGCACCCTTAGTCTTATGCTCTACTAAGTTATCATCCTTACCACCGTATACGTAGGAGCTAAGCTGGCTGATGTAACCAAAGGGGTCGTTGTCTCGTAGGCTACCATCCTTAAACTTCTTAAAGGAAAAGGTAGAGGCTGACTTAACATCAACGGTAACACCATCAATGACAGCATCCCTACTACCCTTGATACCATGTACGTTTAGCCTAGACTGCATACCTGTGACAGTGTGACCTGCTGCCATAGCTAACGACAAAGTTAGTACCTCAATCATATCACCAAAGAAGAACTTCATGGTAGCGCTAGCAGGTAGCTCCTCAGCTACATCACATCCATTCACCTTGTACCATAGCTTACGATCACAGTGTGTGCCTACTGAGGACAAAGACAGGTAGTTACGTGGACGTTGTACTTCCATGAACCTCGTCTTAGCAAGCTCAGCCATTGACTCAGAGAAGTAGTGAGTGATTGCATTGTCCCATCCACCCATACCTTTAAGAACATCTTGGATGTCCTCTACTAACGTGTCTATAGTTTTATTATTTGTCATGATATACAATAACCTTTCCAGTATTCCATGTCTTTGCATACTCCTCAGCCTTAGCTTTGTCAACAAAGACTAACGGCTCACTGTCGTAAGTGAAAGGGTTCTCAGCACTGGCATACATCCACTCACCAAGTTCTATTTCAAACATAACTCTATACTTAGGCATCACCCATATCCTCTGTTTCAAGACCCTTCTTGATAAGCTTTACGAAACCATACTCAAATATTTTATGGTATGTTTCTGCACTTAAGTCGAGTGTGAGTATAGCTGTCCCGTCCCCATTGTCTGTTATAGTTTCTATTTTAATAAGATCATTCATCTTTCAACTCCTTGATATGTTTACGAAACCTTTTGTTGTAAGCACGTTTGATCTTCTTTAACTGACCACTCTTCCATAGTAAAAACTTACGAGCTTTAGTAAGTCCATCATACTCGTCACCACCTTTCATTGGTATTCGTTTAGTCATCAGCTAATCTCCACATAAATAATATCAGGGTATTAGTAACACTCATTTTAGGTTGATTAATAATACTATAATGTTAGTAGCCATCATAGTAATCTCAATGCTTGCCACGATACAGGGAATAACTCCCACATCTTATCACTGATCTTGTCGGCTACGATACGTGTCTCAAGTTGTGTGTCAGGCTTGCATCTTTCATTACACATCTTAGCCCATGCACCTACCGTACCTGACCACCACCATTCAGTCATAGTAAACTGAGGTAAGTAGCCACGTGCTTGCTCAGGACAAACACCAGCCTCTAACATTTCACGGTATGTCCTAAGAGAAGTGTAGTTTGCAAACTCTACTAAATCTTTACTGG
>Ga0115550_1000717_pt1 | contig 27011 bp, 27 predicted proteins | sample COGITO_mtgs_1005_FD_87177 | JGI IMG/M metagenome (GOLD analysis project Ga0115550, IMG submission 87177) | Pelagic marine microbial communities from North Sea - COGITO_mtgs_100511 | ecosystem: Environmental > Aquatic > Marine > Epipelagic | place: Germany:Helgoland, sampling site Kabeltonne... | reverse complement strand
TAACCCGCGTTTCAACAACCGAAGATATGGCAGCGCATATCGGCAAACAAATCAGTCTGTCACGCGCCTGGATTCCGGTTTCAGCTGTCTTGCTTTTGATCGGTTTTGTTCCGGGCATGCCGAATTTTCTGTTTTTAGCTGCGGCTGCGATTGCGGGTCTTGCCGGATTTTTGATGCGCAAAAGAGAACAGGGCGAAAGCGAATTAGACGCGCAACAACAGCCCGGCGCCGAAGCACTGCTTGAAGACGATGGCAAGGAGTCGCCTGACCAGATCAATTTGACTGATGTTACCGATAATTCAGCCGTTTCAGTGCAGCTTGGCTATGGCTTGATTGGCATGGTTGACGAGGCCACTGGCGGGCCACTTGTGAACCGAATCACCGGCATCCGCAAACAGGTTTCAAAAGCACTTGGCTTTGTTATTCCGCCGGTGCGCGTTCGTGATGATATGGCCTTAAAAGCCAATGATTACCGCATTCGGATTGGCCAGACGATTGTTGGCGAAGATCAGGTCTATCCCGATCTGAAACTGGCTATTCCGGGTGATGCCACAAGTGTAAAGATTGCAGGTGTCGAAGTAAAAGATCCAACATTTGGTATGGATGCCATCTGGATTGACCGGCATAAAGAAGCCGAGGCTGAAAGCAACGGCTATGTCGTTGTCGAGCCTGAGTCAGTGTTAGCAACGCATATTTCGCAAATCATGTATAAATTTGCGCATGAGTTAATCGGCCAAGATGATGTCAAAGTACTTCTTGATAATCTGGCGCAGACATCGCCAAGCCTTGTTGAGTCAGTTGTACCCAAGCTGGTACCACTTCATGCATTGACAGGAATTTTAAGCGAGCTTCTGGCAGAGCGCGTGCCGATTAGCGATCTTCGCAAAATTCTGGAAACGCTCGCCAATCTGGCTGGTCGCAATCTTGGCATCATCGAATCTGCCGAGGCTTTACGCCCGGGTCTTGCTGGCCTTTTGATCCAGCAAATTGCCCCGCTAAACCAGCCCCTGCCCGTGATTACACTGAGTTCTGAACTGGAACACATGCTGATTTCAATGTCGCGGCAAAGCACTGATGGTGGTTTGCTTCTTGATAGCGGCCTTGCCGAGCGATTGATCAAATCGGTTGCGCAAGCCAGTGAAAAAACATCAGCCGATGGCCGCCAAGCCGTGCTTGTGGTCTCACCGCAAATCCGCCGCCAATTATCAACAATCATGCGCCAGCATATTGACGATTTGGCGGTTCTTGGCTTCACCGAATTGCCTGACAACCGGAAAATCAATGTCATCGCCACCATCAGCGGCGATGCCGACAATAAGATCGAAGATAAATAAGATCCGGCGCTTTTGCCGTCATCCAAAAAAGGAGGATGAACAATGCCAACGATAACCGTACAAGCCGCAGATTCTGCAACCGCAATGGACGAAATCTGGGAAAAGCTTGGCCCTGATGCGATGATCATTTCGACCAGCAAGCGCAATGGTCGCATTGTTATGGAAGCAACAACCGAAAGCGGGAAACCAGCAATGGCACCGTCTGTTGAAGCCGGATTTAGCGACATTTTCAAAGGCCAAATGCTGACAAAGCCCTCGGGAGCAGCAAAAGCTGGCACTTCTAAGCAAATGCCAGCAACTGCCGCAGGAGCTGCCGATATCGCTGGACTTCGTCGTGATATCACGCAAATGCAAAACATGCTGTCAGGCCTAGTGCTTACCGATCTTGATGGGGTTAATCCAAGCCTTTCGGCAAGCACAAGATTGGAATTGCAACGCGCCGGATTTTCCGCCGCATCGCTAGACCTTCTCAAAGCGCGTTATGCTGGCCTGACCTATGCTGATGGCTGTGATGCCTTTCTTGCCGGTATGGCACAAAGACTAGCCCATCCCCATGCCGAAGCGTTATTGACAAAAAGATTAATTTTCGTTGTTGGCTCCAGCGGTACTGGCCGTACAACCATGGCGGCGAAATTAACCGCTATGCTTCGCGAGGCCCTTCCGAAAAAGGAAATTATTGCTGCCAGCTTGCACGGGCAGAACGCATCAAACAACCAGTCATTGCAGGGCTTTGGGCGATTGCTGAATATACCGGTTTGCACGCTTTCCTTGGAAACTCCAGTCGCCGATTTCAACAAAATGACTGATTATGATATCATGATGATTGATGTAACCGCGATGCCTGATGAGGCCAGCCAGAAAATTGCCGAAATCAAGGCGCATGTCGGCGCCAAGGAGATTGGCATTATCGCCACAATTCCGGGCAGCACAAGCCGCGCCATGATCGAATTGACCATGCAGCGTTTTGCCGATCTGGAACCAATGATCGCGCTGACCAAGCTTGATGAATGTGAAACAACAGCAAGTGAATTTTCTGCCTATGTTGAACAAGGTGCGCGCATCAGCATTCTGTCAGGAACAAAATCAGTGATCGGAGCGTCAATATTTGCTTCGGAAAACATCTTATTGCAGTATCTTAAAGAGAATTTCAGCAATCACGAAGCAATCATGCCAACAGGTACGGGTTCAGAGTAAATATTATGGCAACATCCATTGCAGTCACCAGCGGTAAAGGCGGGGTTGGCAAGACCAACACGGCGGTCAATCTGGCAACTACCCTGTGTCGACTTGGCAAACGGGTCATTCTTTTTGATGCCGATTTCGGCCTTGCCAATGCCCATGTTCTGCTTGGCACCAACCCCAAAACCACAACCGCTGATTTTTTGGCGGGCAAAGCCAGCATGGCCGAAACCATGACGCCAGCGCCGCTTGGGCTGAACTTCATTTCTGGCGGTTCGGGACTGATTGAACTGCTTAATCTTGATAATCAGGCGCGCTATCGCATGTTGGCTGGCTTATCTAGTCTGCAGTCTGAAATTGACTATCTGATCGTTGATTGTCCGGCTGGCGCTTCTGATAGCACATTATTTTTTGTTAATGCGGCTGATATTGCATTGGTTGTTTTGGTGGCCGAACCGACAAGCTTTTTGGATGCCTATGCGCTGTTAAAGGCCGCATATCTTGAAAAAAACATCACCGAATTTTCAATCATGGTGAATATGGCCGAGAACTCAAAAACTGCCGAAGCCAACTTTAAAAAATTTCGTGACATCGCAATGCGGTTTTTGGACGTAAAATTGCATTACGCCGGTATGATACCGCAATCAACAGCTATCCGGCAGTCGATTATCCAGCGCAAGCCGATCAGTGTTAGCCAGCCAAAATCAACGCTGGCGGAAAACTATGAGTCACTTGCGCGGCATTTGATGAAGGCCCAAAAAAGCACGCATGATGCGGTGAAATTTTTTGACGGGACGAGTTAATGAACATGGCAGCGCGTGATCATTATGCCAATCAGAAAATAGATGTTGATGAACTAATCAAAACACATAGTGATTTGGTTCGGAAAATCGCTTGGCAAATTCACGGCCGAACACGCCATACAACCGAAATCGAAGATATCATGCAGGTTGGCTTTACCGGTCTAGTAAACGCCGCCCAGCAATATACGCGCAAAGAAGGTGCCACTTTTGGCACTTACGCCAGCATCCGCATTAAAGGCGCAATCATCGATTATCTGCGCAAAAGCTCAAATCTTTGCCGCACAACGATTCAGATGAAAAAGCGCTATAATAAGGCGCAAAGCCAGCTTCAAAGCAAATTGATGCGCCAGCCAACGGTTACCGAACTCAGCGTTGCCATGAGCATGTCTGAAACCGAGCTTCAAGAATGGGAACATGCGTTTCAGGCGAATGCACATGACTCGCTGGATAGTGTTTATGACCAATATTCGATCTGGTATGCCTCAGATGAGGATTCGCCAGAAGAAAAGCTGAACCAGCATCAATTGCAAGGATTGCTGAAACTGGCGCTTCATGAGCTAAGCGAAAAAGAAGCGCTGGTAATCCAGCTCTATTATGTCGAAGAGTTAAACGTGTTTGAGATCGCGGCAGTGCTGGAGGTTTCGACTGGCCGCGTCTCGCAGATCAAGAAGTCAGCGATTGCCAATCTGCGTTCCTATATCTCTAAATCACAGCATATTGATTGATCATGGCCGCATCTGAATTCAACGAAATTACCGAAATTCAGATGTCATTGCAGCTTGCCGAACATCAGCTGCAGCATAATCCTTTTCAAGAACAGCTGCATCTATCGCTATCCTTGGTATCGATTGCCCGCGGATCATGCAAAATGATCATCCGCCCTGATGGGCAACGCGCGCCGTCATTTGTTGGTGCCCTGCATATTCCGGCCGATCGTGCCGTGATGCAGGCAACAATATCGCTGGCGCAAAAACCATTTGATGATTTGGCGCAAAAGCTGCGCCAGTCGGGGCCACGCCCAATCAATCTATTGACGACATTAGACAAGCCGCTATCGGTTGATTATAATGGGATTTTGTTTATTGATCCGCCAGTTGATGCGGCAATCACAAATCTAGTCTGGACAATTCCGCTTAAATAAATGACCAAAGGTCAATTACAGGAATTTACGCACCATTTCGGTTTCAGATTGAAGCAGGCGTGATGTTCCGGAAAAGGCCTGTTGCGCGCGGATCAGCTTGGCCAATTCACCCGTCATGTCGATATTTGACATTTCCAAAGCGCCCGAATGGATTTTACCGCGGCCGTCCTTTACCGCCTGCCCCAGATTTCCCGGCCCAGATCTTGCATTTTCGCGGAACATATTATTGCCAACCGCAGTTAGACGATTCGCATCAGCAAACGTCGCAAGGCCAATTTTTCCAACAGCAACAATGTTCGTGCCGCCATAGGTGGCCTCAACGGTTCCATCTGACTGGATATTTACACTGGTTAACGCCGCCGAGCCGAGCCGTTCGACACCGTTTTGCGTAACAATGCCGGCGGCGCGCATCGGAACCGTAATTGCCATGCCATTTGCCGACATGACTTTATGACCTTCACTCGTCGCAATCTCGCCATTCAAATCAATCGAAAAAGAGCCGTCGCGCGTATAAAGAACATCGCCCAAATTACTGCCATTGCGAAGCGTGAACATTCCCTCGCCTTCAACAGCCAAATCAAGAACGGTGCCGGTTTGCTTTAATTCGCCTTGCGATCGCATAATCCGCATTTCAGGCGTTGTTACGCCCGATCCAACCTTGTTACCAACACCGATGGCAACCGTATCAGCGTAAACATCCACAAAGCTGGCTTCACGCTTTTTATAGCCGGTTGTTCCAGCATTGGCGATATTATTTGACGTAACATCAAGGTCACTCAAGGCTGCCGACATACCGCTGCGAATTACCGAAATCATGATCATTAGACCTAACGTAGTTTGCTTCGCCCTTTCTGAGCAAATTTTATGCCAAAGCCGTCATCATCATCATGCTTGGCCAATTTTTGCGGGCAACCAAGCATCAATGTCTTGGGCAAATCGCCACGCTTAAAATTCAACTTGTTTAGCCGTTGCTAATGCAGCATATTATCAGATTGTTAAGCGAAGGCAGAGAATGGCAAAGCAACAAAACACATCGCTGGTTCCCGTGGCAAAACAATTGCCCGCAACCCGCCCCGCCGAAACGAGCAAGCCATCATTTTCGCTCTATGACGGCGAGCGACATTTCACCAGCCGTGAAGATGTGCGTGAATTTTTGCCGGATATTCTTGGCAAGGCGCTTGCCCGCACATGGATTGACGCTGATTTTCGTACCGCGTTTGATAAAGATCCATGCGGCACGTTAGAAAGCCATGGCGTATTTCTGCCTGAAAATATGTTGATTGAATTCCAGCGCCAAAATGTGGATCGCCCGCGGATTGTTGTTTATGAACAGCGGCCAAATTCAAAATTCAAAATTCGCGTTCTGTATTTGCAGTTGGTGATGATGGCGGGGCGGTGATGACCCGTTTCGCCCCACTAAAACGCATATTTTTCAGCCTTTTTGTGATTGCTAACTGCCTTTTCGGCCTGCCTGTCAGCGCCAGCGACCCGCAGACCCAGATGGAAAACAAGGCTTTCAAAGAAGCGGTAAAGGCGGTCAAAAACCGAAATTACGCCCATGCCATAACCCTGTTTGAAGCACAGGCCAAAATGGCACGCCATGACGCGCAGCATAATCTTGCGGTCTTGCTGAATGCTGGCAAGGGCCGCCCTCGCAATTATGTTGATGCGCTGTTCTGGTCATGGCAGGCCCAGCTTGGCGGCATTGAAGATGCCGAAGATTTGGCCAATGATATTGTTGATTTGCTGCCGCCGAAAGTGGCGGATGAAGTGCGTAGCCGCGTTGGCGAGGCATTACAAGCGCGCATCGACGCCAACGATCTAAACGCAATTCCGCAATTTGCCAATTATCATTTAACCATTCTCGCCGAACCCGATTATGGCAATGCCTATATCTGGTATTCAATTGCCGCCGCGATCAATCTGCCCGAGACAAGCGATGCGCGTGACGATGCCGAATCTCAAATCGACAGCAAGAATCTTGTCGAATTGCAAATGAAAACCCAGACCCTTTTTGACAAATATAAATTCAAACCATTGCCAGCCACAGGCAAAGGAGGCAAAAATGATAGTTAAAGTTCAATGGATTATTGATGGTCTTATCGAAATTGACGCCGAATCAAACGAAGCTGCCGAAGCGATTGCTGATGAAAAGCTTCGCAGCTTTATCGCCGCGCACCCTGAATTGACCGAAGTATTGGGCGCTGTTGCCATTCAAGGCCATGCGGTAATCGACGCCGATTAACCGAAACTGTCCAGCAGTTCAGAAATGGTCTTTTCCAGATCGTCATTGTCATTTTCGATCTCGGTAATTTCCTGACGCAATTCTTCAATACGCTGTTTGCGCTTTTCCATAACATCGCGGATTTCTTCGAGAACCGTGGCAAGACGACCGCTTAAATCGGCTTCGTTCAGCTCATCTTCTGCCATTTTACCTATCCTTTTTTCAAATCTGACAATCGAATGTCCTGACCCGCAAAACACGAGTGCTGGATCATTACATTATCTTTTGCTAAATTTAAGCAACTGCAATCTGTGAGACAACCCTTGCAGATACCATGCCAACAACAAAAGTGAGGTATCAGCATGTTTTCACTCAATCTAATTTCCTTTCGCCAAAGCCTGACCAGACTGATTGCATTGTTGGCCGCGGCAGGCGTTTTTATCATGTTTACAGCGGCCAATAGCCCGCTTTTTGCCGGCAGCCACAGCAAAGCAGACATCGTGCCTTGCGATATCAAATTGGTATTTGGTGTCGATGATAGCGGCATGTCGCTTGTGTCCTATGATCTGGAAATGCAGATTAGCAATCGCCAAGGCCGGACGATTAAAGGCATTTCGGTTCATTGGCTGGATGATGGTGCGGAAATCATCGGCAATAGCGATGCATTATGCGGACAGGATCATGACGGCATCAAACCGGCGCAATCAGGATCATGCCGCCGTGTTGTGCAGCAAATTGGCGGGCGGCTTCTTGACCGGCTTGGGCAAGACACATGGACCAAGATCATCAATTCAGAAATGACCAATTTCCGTGAAGTACGGCAATGCGCCATTATTGGGTACCGCTATGGCGATATGGCCATAAAAAGCTACTAGCGAAGCAATCATCCAGCTTGGCATTAAAAATGCTTATAACGATCATCGATAATGCCCGATTGCTAGGGCAGGCATATTAAACCGCGGTTGGTAAAGGCATATAATTGATGGCAAACCCAAGCTTAAAGGCGCAAATCGAGGCCGCAAAATCCGCCCTTGCCAGCGATCTTGCCAGCGATCTTGCGGCGCCATCATCGATGCCAATGCCGCGTGAACAGCCAACTGCGTCAAATATGGTAATTTCGCCAAACATAGCAAGCGACGATGTTACCGCAGATTCTGCCACCAACCCGATTGCCGCCAACCCGATTGCCGCCAACACCATTCCGGTTGATACCATTCCGGCTGATTCCAAAACAGCGCATGCCACAAATGCCGCCGCCCTCGATGAACGCATCACCCGACTTGAAGCTAAATTATTAGATAACCAGCGCGATCTGCATACGCTTTTGCAAAAAATCCGCGAAGTTTCCCGCCTGCAAGCCCATCCCGGTCAAAGCCATAAAAACCCGGCCGATGATCGGGTCGCAAACATGCCAACGGATCAGACCGAAAATAAAGCCGGGCCGCGTCGCAGCCAGAGATCACCAGTGACCATGATTGCGATGGCCGCCCTGATCGGCCTTGTCACTGGCATTGCCTATTTTCTGGCGACAGGTGAAGGCGATTCATCAATGCTGACAATGCCAAACTGGATTTCAACAATCATTGACAGTTTCAACGGCTGGATCGGATAAGTCATCATGGCCGAAAATAGTTTCTCATCTTCATCATCGCGCCAACCGCACCGGCTGTTTTTACCGTTGATGATTGGCGGCGGCGTCAGCGTGGTTTTGACGCTATTTGCGATTGGCTATCTGACCCTGACAACGCCAGAGCCGGTTCCAGATGATATTTACACCATCATGCAAAAAGCCAAGGCAAAGGCCGAAGCCGACAAAGCTGGTAACAGTAAAGATGCCGAAACGGCGATACCGGAAAATGCGACACTGCTTCCCGATGGAACTTTTGATTTCGCCAAATATAGCTATTACAGCTTTCCCCTGCCCTTTGTCAGCAACCTCGCCAGCGGTAAGGGCATGCTCACCGTCGAAGTCGCTGTTGCGACCTATGGCAACACGCTTGCCAGTGAAAAGGTTATGAAGCAGTTAGAGACCTTTAATCCTAAAATCAGGTCGGCAATCAATCTCAAATTGTCAGATCAAAATCTCAGCGATATTGACACAGTCGACAAACGCAACAAGCTTGCCAAGACGTTATTGCAAGAGGTCAAGCTTTTGGTCGATGGGCCGAATATGGATGGGCCATCGGCGATTACCGATTTTCATTTTGTAAAATTTGTGATTAGCGGCGCGCAATAGCCGCAATCGCCTTGGCAGATATGCCTAATGGCTTGACCCGGCAAAAGACAAAACCAGGGTCTCAAAAGCGGCGTTTTCTTCGGGCGAAAGATGCGCCCGCTGATGCGGATCAGCGCGGGCATCCGAATGGTTATATTGAATAGCTTCTTGCGGAAACGACCAGCGCATTTCAAGCCGGTTCTGCCGTGTCACCCGAAACTCAATATTGATATTCAACGGATCAAAAAGCTGCGAGACCTGCCGCTGAAATTCCAGAACATTAAAGATTTGAATATTTTTGGGAAAGATAACCGACCGTTTCACGCCGCTATCTGCCGAATGGGCAGCAGGCGCATCCTCTAAGTCAAGATCCAGCGAAAGCTGGCGGGGAGATGATGATGAGGACGGATAGAATGCCATTAAGCGAACATTACCTTAACACAACAATGAGCTGTGGATAAGATAGGCCAAATGAATGTTTTCGTCAATATGGATAGGTAGTTAGCTAAAGTCAGATGCTGTGGATAAATACTAGATCAAGCCCAGAAAATAATTGATCCATATATGGCCTGACGGTGTTAGGGCAACCCAGCCAACCACCAAAAACCCAATCACAAACCAATATAAATAGCGGCGCAGCAAATATTTGACTGACGCTGAATTTCGTCCGGCTGGCTTTGCCGCCATATCAAGACCCGACAAAAGGGTGATCAGCTCCAGGATATGTTTACGGTTCTGCGCAATATCATCCTCAAGCCTGTCAAGCCGTTGATCTAATGCCTGAAAAAGCGGCTGATCATCGTCATAACTGTTGATATCGACATTTGCCATGCTCATGCGCGGTGGCGGGACAAGTGGCTGCTCAGAACGTTTGGGGCGATGAAAAAATTGAAACCCTTCACTGGTCGCAATATCATCCTTGGCCATATCATCCTTGGCCATATCGTCCTTGGCCATATCATCCTTGGCCATATCATCATTAGCCACCATATTTTGATCTATGACGTCCGGCGCATCATCCACATGCCCACCGGCCACACCAGCAAATTTCACGGCAGGCATGGCAACCGGCTGAAATGCAGGATCGACAGCAGTGATCACCGGCGACATATCGGCAAGGCCGCGTTTCGCCGCTTCGATTTGTTCTTTTAATTTTGTAACCGAGACTTGCTGGCCCATCAATCCCTACCCTGCACTGGCATAACACCAAAACAACAACAGGGGGTTGCAAAAACCCTGCCAAGCCAGTGCCTATCATATTGCATGAAAAGTGATACAAGAAACAGTATTGTTAGCTCATGCCCAATGAGGTCAGCAAATTTGAACCCGGCTTTACCCGCTGGCATTCACCGCCCGGAAAACACTAAGCCAATGATTGGTTGTATAGCCTTTGTGATAACGACTGTGATTGACCGGCATTGCCAACCAATCCCGCGGATCATAGCCATCTTCCGGCACGTCCAATTCTTCATCTGACGCAAGACGACGCCGAGGCTCACGCGGCGGCGCGCCCAAATCTTTTTGAATTTGTAAAAGATCATTCATCATCACACCGGTTAAAACGGCATGAAAAAACCAAATGTTAGCTTTTTGTGATCAAAGATTTAGATGGCTTACGGGCACGAAGACATTATTGATCTTGATCAATATCCGTAACCAGCGGTGCACGCGCAATCCAGCCCCCACCTAGCAATTGATCAGGATTAGCGCCATCATAAATGGCGGCAGCTTGACCAGCGGCAATGCCAAATTGCGCCTCATCCAGCCTGACCACAACAGCAGCTGCACCATCTTCATCATGGCAAAATACGCGCGCCGGCATCGCCGGTGCGGTATTGCGCAAACGTGCTAAGATCGGCGTATTGTCATCAGGCGGGCCATTGATCCAATTTACATCACCTAAATGAACCTCGACGCAGGCAAGTGCCTTTTGCGGGCCGACAATCACCCGATTTGATGCGGCATCAATGGCAACAACATAAAGCGGGCCATCCGCCTCATCTGCACCGGCGCGCCCACCAATGCCAAGGCCGCGACGTTGGCCGATAGTGTAATCAATCACCCCGTTATGGCGACCAAGAACCGTGCCATCAATATGCACAATATCACCGGCATCAACGGCACCGGGCCGCAAGCGGCGAACGACATCGCCATAACGCCCATTTGGCACGAAACAGATATCCTGACTATCCGGCTTTTCCGAAACGGTCAGTCCGAATTTGCGCGCCAAATTGCGCGTTTCATCCTTATCAAGACCACCAAGCGGAAATCGCAGATAATCCAGCTGTTCAGCCGTGGTGGCAAACAGGAAATAGGATTGGTCTTTTGCCGGATCAGCACCGCGCAGCAAACGCGCGCCATCATCACCATCAATGCGCTGGACATAATGGCCAGTAGCAAGGCAATCGGCTTCGAGATCACGCGCGGTTTTCAACAGATCGGTAAATTTCACCGTCTGGTTACAACGCACACAAGGGATTGGCGTTTCACCGCGAAGATAGCTATCGGCAAAATCCTGCATGACCTGATCGTGAAACCGGTTTTCGTAATCAAGCACATAATGCGGAATGCCAAGGCGCGCAGCAACCGTGCGGGCATCATGGATATCAACACCAGCACAGCACGCCCCCTTGGTCTGAACGGCAACCCCATGATCATATAGCTGCAAGGTAATACCAATCACATCGAAACCCTGCTCATGAAGCAGGGCGGCCGTCACCGATGAATCAACCCCGCCAGACATGGCGACAACAACGCGTGTTTCGGCAGGCGGTTTGGCAAAGCCAAGCGCATTAAGACCAGCTGAGACGCTGTCCTTTGCTTTGGTTTTTGCTGCTTGCACCGCCATAATCAGCCCTACATATCTTCTGGAATTGAAACGCGCAATCCATCAAGCGCATCCGACATTTCAATCTGACAACCAAGGCGCGATGTCTGCGCAAGGCCAAATGCCAGATCAAGCATATCAACTTCATCTTCACCCGGTGCGCCGGTTTTGGCAAACCAGTCAGCATCAACAACGACATGACAGGTCGCACAAGACAAACAACCGCCGCATGTCCCTTCGATGCCAAGTCCGGCATCACGCCCTGCTTCCATGACAGTCACACCATTTTCAACAGTGACAATATGCTCCGAGCCATCAGGCTTGGTAAAAATAATATTCGGCATTTCGGGCGACTCCTTGTTTCACCTGTCTTTATCGCTATTGCCCTTTATTTGCAAATCCGGCTGAATTTGTAAATTTAAGCTGGCAATTTAAATTATGCGGGTTGCTTGTACAGTTGCAAAAACACATCTGCAAGCGTTTCAAAGTCGCTTTTGGTCGTTGCCCATCCGCCTGAGATGCGAATGGCTTCGCCAGCGCGTGGCCCCGCCCCCATTGATTCCAGCACATGGCTTGGTTTGACCTTGCCAGACGAACAGGCCGAACCGGCGCTAATTGCAACACCAGCAATATCAAATGCCATCACCATTGTTTCAGCCGCTTTTCCCGCCGCAGCAATACAGCTGGTATTGCCAAGCCGTGGCGCAGCGCGGCCAAAAACCTCGACCCCACTTCGCTGCTCAAGCATACGGCTTTCAAAAGCATCGCGCCATTTCGCCATTGTCTGATAATGGCCAATATCGCCAAGCGCATCATCTGCAGCACCGCCAAAACCGGCAATGCCAACCAGATTTTCAGTGCCAGCCCGCCGCCCCTGTTCTTGACCGCCGCCACGAAGCAAACTGGAAAGCCTGCACCCCGGACGTACCAGCAACGCGCCAACACCGGACGGGCCGCCAATCTTATGCGCTGACAGGCTGGCATAGCTGATTTTTGATGTGGCGAAATTGATATGGCGTTTGCCAAAGATCTGCACCATATCGCTATGCAAGGCGATATTTGCGCTTTCCGCCATCGCGGCGATTTCATCCATTGGCTGGATAACACCAGTTTCATTATTGGCTGCCATGATCGAGACGAGCGTTCTCGGCTTGGCCGCATCATCAATGCCAGCGATGACCTTTGCCAGCCTATCCAGATCAACGACCCCATTTTCATCAACGCCAATCTGCTGGCAATCTTGATGCGCATATCTAACCGAATCATGTTCGATCGCGCTTGTGATCACATGATCATATTGCGCCATTACAAGATTATTGGCCTCGGTGCCGCCACTGGTAAACACCACATCCGCGGCGCGGCATCCGGCCAGCATTGCCACCGCACTGCGCGCCATTTCAACAATCAGGCGGGCATTGCGTCCAAACCCATGAACCGATGATGGGTTTGCTGGCGGCCCCATCGCATCTTGCATGGCCGTGATGGCCGCAGCACGCAATGGCGTTGTCGCATTATTATCAAGATAGATTGGCGTTTTACGCATCATTGATGACCAGTTTCACAAAACAGCCTAGCCGACCGGCTTTGGCTTGGTCTTGCGTGGTGCTTTTTTCGGTGCAACCGGTGCTGCCGCGCTGGTCAGCCGGTCTTCGAGATCGCTTAGGCGCGCACGCTGGCTTTGCACCTCGTCAACAAGCGCTCTGATCGTGCGCTCACGCGGATCAAGATCAATGCCCGATTGAACACCATAGGCCATAAAGCTTGTATCAGCGTCAGGCTTGGTTGTGGTTTTACTCATCTGACGAGCGGGCACGCCAACGACCGTTGCCGCTTCGGGAACGTCTTTAGTCACCACCGAATTGCCGCCAACCCGCGCACAACGGTGAACCGTAATCGGGCCAAGAATTTGCGCCCCGGCGCCAACAATCACATAATCGCCAAGCGTCGGGTGGCGTTTCGCCTCACGCTGTTTGTCCGAATCAACCGCAGGCATGACCCCGCCAAGCGTCACATCATGATATAGCGTCACATCACGGCCAATTTCAGCCGTTTCACCAATGACCGTTCCCATACCATGATCGACAAAGAATCCGGGGCCGATTTTCGCCGCGGGATGAATTTCGATCCCTGTCAGCACGCGCGCAATCTGCATGATCAGCCGCGCAATGAACCGAAGCCGCATCTGCCACAAAATATGCGATAAACGATAGGCCAGCATGACTTGAAAGCTTGGATACAAAAAGATCGCCGCCAGCCGGTTGCTGGCTGCTGGATCGCGTTCCATAATCGCATTTAGGTCGCGGCGTAAATTTGCAAACATATGTTTCAGTCCAGTATTGGCTTTGGTTGAATAAAAATGGCTGACGCAAAATTTTTGGTCAATTTCATCGACAGCAAACAGATTTATACCGGTTTGTTACCAGCAAATCACACATTCGCGGGCATTAGGTGTGAAAGCTCGCTTGGCGTGTCTTACATATTACGATATAAGCCCTGATTACGATAGTGCAAGATGAACGGAAAAAACTTATGCCCGAGGTTATCATAAACGGCCCCGACGGACGATTGGAATGCCGCTATATGCCAAGTGAGGTGCCTGACGCACCGACTGCGCTAATTCTGCACCCAGAGCCTGATAAAGGCGGCACGATGAATAACCGTGTCACCTACGCGCTGTACAAGCATTTTCAGGCGCGTGGCTTTGCCGTGCTTCGTTTCAATTTTCGTGGCGTTGGCCGCAGCCAGGGCGAATATGACAATGGCGAAGGCGAATTGTCAGATGCCGCAACCGCAATGGATTGGCTGCAGGCGCAAAACCCTGCATCACGTCAATGCTGGATTGCCGGATTTTCCTTTGGTGCATGGATTGGCATGCAATTGATGATGCGTCGCCCCGAGATTCGTGGCTTTATTTCGGCAACGCCGCCAGCATTGACCCATGATTTTTCTTTTTTGGCACCTTGTCCGGCGTCTGGCCTGATTGTTCATGGTGAACAGGACGAGCAAGTGCCGCCCGACGCCATTCACAAGCTGGTTGACCGTCTTTCAATTCAAAAAGGCGTTACCATCGATATTGATATTGTGCCGGGTGCCAATCATTTCTTTACCGATCACCTTGACCCGATGATTGAACGCGTTGGCGCCTATCTTGATACCGCACTGACCGAGCCGGATTTTGATCCGCTGGCCTAGCCTGCATCATCAACCGCCAACGCGCTGATGCACCGGTGCGCTGGCTTTGACATTTTGACAATCTGGATCGAAGATGAATTACAAATCGAACCTAATCCAACAATTTAGTGAGCGTGGCTATATTCATCAGGCCACGGATATTGACGCTCTTGACGCGCTAGCGGCCGAACATACGATCCCGACCTATATCGGTTTCGATTGCACCGCCGACAGCCTTCATGTTGGCTCGCTTGTGCAAATCATGATGCTTCGCATTTTGCAGCGATGCGGTCACAAACCAATTGTATTGATGGGCGGCGGCACGACAAAGGTTGGCGACCCATCAGGCAAGGACACCGCCCGCCCGCTATTGTCGGATCAGGATATCGAAATTAATAAAAACGGCATCAAAAGCGTTTTTGAAAAATATCTGACCTTTGGTGACGGCCCATCAGATGCATTGATGGTTGACAATGCCGATTGGCTCGACAGCCTTCATTATGTCCGGTTTCTGCGCGATTACGGGCCGCATTTCTCGATCAATCGCATGATGGGTATGGAATCGGTGAAGTTACGGCTTGAGCGTGAACAGCCCTTGTCGTTTCTTGAATTCAACTATGCCATTTTACAAGCCTATGATTTTCTGGAATTGCGCCGCCGCTATGGGTGCCAATTGCAGATGGGTGGATCAGACCAATGGGGCAATATTGTCACCGGTATTGACTTAACCCGCCGCGTTGATGGTCAGGAAATCTATGGCCTAACATCACCGCTGATCACCACATCATCAGGTGCGAAAATGGGCAAATCAGCCAATGGTGCGATCTGGCTGAATGATGCGAAATTATCCAGTTTTGATTTCTGGCAGTTCTGGCGCAATACCGAAGATTCGGACGTTGCCCGCTTTCTTGGCCTATTTACCGAATTGCCAATGGACGAGGTTCGCAAATTAGGCGCACTTGAAGGCGCAGAGATCAACCAAGCCAAAATCATCCTTGCTGATGAGGCAACGCGGCTTTGCCACGGCATTGACGCTGCCGAAAGGGCCAAAGCGACCGCACAAACCACCTTTGGCGACAAGGGCATGAGCGACGGCCTTCATCAAGTGACGATCAATTCAGCCGAAGCTGCCAGCCTTAGTGTTATCACGGCTTTGAACATGGTAGGTTTTGCCCAATCGAATGGCGAGGCAAGACGGTTGATCCGTGGCGGCGGGGCAAAGGTGAATGACAAAGCCATCACCGATGAAGACGCCATGATCAGCCTTGCTGATTTCCAAGATGGTAAGGTTAAAATATCGGCTGGGAAAAAACGGCACGCGCTTATCATATTGTCGTAAATATACGACCCCAGATCAGCCGCAGATGATGCTGCTTTTCTGGCGGTTTACGGCGCGGGTGCTGTTGCGGCTCTACCGTCGCCAAATAGGCGTTTTTTTTCTCTGCCGAGCCAGTTTGGCGAAAATAGATCACGCAAAAGACCAGGCGCAATTGATGACACCGGATTGACCGCCGTTGTCATATCATCCGACGTGCCGGTCACGGTAAATTGGCTGACAAAGATACCGCTTTTATCCACGCCAGCGAAGAGATCTCCCAAAACAGGCACTTTGCCAAGAAGTTTGCTGATCTGATTCACCGGCACCAAATTACCACTCACATCCACCTTTTTAGTGGCACGATCATAAACGCCAAGCATGGTGACGCCAACCGCCTCACCGCTGGCTTTCATGCTGACAATCTTTACCATTGGGCCACGCGTTTCTAAAACCGCCTCACCGCGCTGAAATGCGGTACCATCACCCTCGACAAGCGAATATAGGCCAGCAAGGCTAAGCACCGAAAATGCCCGTAAGGCTCTTGGTGCTTCGACAATCCTGAATTTTGTCAATTCAATCTTGGTATCAAAAGATTTAAATTCATTATCTTTGAAAATATTCGTCAGGCGCAACTGGCCACCACGAACCGTATCAGTCACTTTCAATCCGGATAATACCCGACCAGCATTTTCGGATTCGATCACCAATTTGGGATCATCCTTTATTTTTGCAGCAAAGGTCAGATTGACCTCACCGCCACCAATCAGGCCAGTACCGACAATCTTGTCGCCATTTATACCAAACCCCATTTCAAGATCGGCTTCGGTGATCAATGGCGCCCCATCGACAAGCATTGTTCCCAAAAACTTGGCCTTGCCCATACCATCACTGGTGCGATTGCCAGATAACTGACCCGACAAGGAAATTTCGTTATCGACAACGATTTGGTCAGCGGTAAAATCAAAGATCAGTGTCTCATCACCACTTACCCCTTCATTGCGACGAAGCGGCACAAGATTTACCAGCCGCGCTGTTGCGCCGACTTTCCATGATGATTCGGCATTTCGCTCGATAATCAAATCGCGAACATCATTTCCCGGCCATGCAACACGTTCGAAAAACGCGGCCTGTATCTGGCCCGTTGTATCAAAGGCCACTTGGCCTTGTGCTGACAGGCTGCCAGCGGCCATATCGATATTTTGCAATGACGCCACTTCACCTTTGCGAAGCAAGATGGTCATCGTCACGCGGCCATCTTCGGCTGGTAATTTTGCCCAATTCAATTTCGGTACATTAATTGACGCGCTGCCAAGATCGACCGTCATCCCGATTTTAGCCTCGTTCATTGACGGGTCGCCGGAATAAACAATTTTACCGCCAATTGATCCAGCAATATCAAGGTCAAATATTTTAGCTATCGCGGTGGCAAGCAAGGCCGATGGCGGGGTTTGCCCGATCAGCTCGACATGGCGTTTTTGGTGGTCAATTTCGAGGCTGAATTCACTTGGCGCACCATAGATGGTCGCCGTACCGGTAATCTGGCTGTTATCCGTGGATATATCCACCACAAGCTCGGCATCATCAACATTCATCTGATTTGGCAGATTGCGAAATGAACCATTGCTAATCGTGGCATCCAGTTTCTGGATTCGATTAGCCATCGACCCTTGCTTGCCAAGCGGCAAAGCGGCTTCAAGGCTGAATTCAATTTCCCCATCAGCTTTGATTTTGCTGAAATCAAAACTGCCATATTGTGACAAGCCAGCTTGGCGTGCCAGATCCATCGCCGTGCTAGCGGCGCCTTTGGCATTCAGCGAAATCATCGCGTTTTTCTGGATATCGTCAAGCACCGGCTCAATGACAATTCGGCCGCGCTGCAAGGCTATATCGTCAATACGTCCAGTCAGAAAGCTGGCGGTGAAAGCATCGTTATTCCAATAAAGATCAGCATCAATATTGGTGATGGGTGTCGCTCCTTTGGCCCAAATCAATTCGGCATTGCGCAATTTAATATCGCCTTCGACATCATAGACCTTGCGCACCCCTTTTGCCGCGCCAAGATCAGCCGCGAAGGATAATTTTGAGTCACGAACCCGCCCAGCCGGAATATTTTCAGCAATCCATGCGCCTGTTTCGGGCGCGGCCCATTGCGGCCATAATGCCGAAAACAAAACCGCATCCATATCCGGCACATTCAAATCCAGCTGTAAATCGCGAAGCGTCCAATTATCGCCAATTTCAAAGCGGCCACCAAGATTGAATTTTCCAGCACTTCCCATATCAAATGCCAGATTTTCCAATGTCGCCACATCGCCACGAAGCACCGATTTTAAATGTCCCGATGCCAAATCGACCGACCGCTCATAACCGGCAAGAAGCATTGACCCATCGGTCATGTCAAGATCGACAAGCACATCTAGAATCTGTCCGCCTTTGCCAACATTCATCCCTAATGCACCGCCAATTGTTGCAACAAGGCGTTGATATTGACCGCTGGCAAAATTTGCCCGAACACCGGCAAACTGGCTTTCAAGACCGAGGCTAGATAAAGTCAACGCGCTGGTTTCAGATACAAAGGCACCTTGAAATTCAGCTTTGACGAATTTGAATTGACCACCGTTAAACCGTTGCCGCAACGTCTGTTTTAAATCAGGTGCTACCGGCTCAGGCCAGCCATCGAGCAATGATTGAATTGGCAGATTATTGGCCTCAATCATGCCCTTTACACTGGCGGATGAGGCGTGAAACTGACTCACCGCGCCATTGAAAGATAATCGCCGCTGATCAGCAAAATTCAATGCCGCTTTGCTAACCATTAAACTGTCACTGGGTCGGCTATAGGAAAACACCAGATCAGCCGTATCGAAAGCGGCATCGCGGCCAATGCCCGGAATGCCAAGCATACCATCAACCAGCGCAACATCGGCATTAAGCTTGGTCAACAGATCGTCGGTCATCTCAAGGCCAAGATGCCCAGACAAAATGCCAATCTGACGCAAAGCAACGGGAAGCCGGTCAATATAACCGCTGATATCGGCTGTATTCAGATCAGATGCGCTCATATCAAACGCAAAAGAATCGCTTCCGGGCCAGCCATCAAATGACAGGGTAAAGCTGCCCGCAGCCGCGTCATCGCTCGCTAGCCGCCGCGCCCGCAAGCTGCCAGCAACGGCGCCATCATCATCCGAGGTCACATCAATATGAATATCGCCGAAAACCAGCTTTGGCAAAGCACCATTTTCATGCGAAAGGGACAGACGGTCAGTTTCAATCGCAATCGATTTCATCCCGCCAAGGCGGTTTTGGATGGGGCCCGATCTTGGCTTGCCAATTTCAAGCTGGTTTGATTGTTTGGCGAGTTGATCAAGAAAAATAATGGCTGGCGAGCCTGACCAGCCTGACGCTTTTTTCACCAGATCAAGCTTGATCCCGCGGAGCAAAATCGTTTCTGGCCGGCCGCCAAACAGGCTTGTCAGGCCAAAGCCAATTTCGACATCTGGCAGATCGATCTGACCACGCTCAAGATTAATGACAATATTTTCCGCTACAAGCTGAAGCGGGTGGCGCGATAGCGCAAAGGTAAGCCGTGCATCGCCAACCGCGGCCGAGCCATTGCCAACCATATGCGACAATTCAGTTTCAAGAAGACGGCGAAGACCACCAGCTTGGTTCACATAAACATAACCAGCCCCGAAAATCATCGTGGCCAGCAACAAGACAGTGATAACGAAAGTCTTGAAAATGCCTATTGCGGTGAAATGTCGATCAGCAAACACGCCGCATCCTTTATCGCTTTAAATGTTGATTTTGTTTACCATGCCAAATACCGGCTGTCTTGCGATCTGGCAGAAAAATATTATCTATCATTGATAAGAACTCAATTAACAAACAAAGCGCGCTATCATCTCAGCGCCAATGCAAATGATTAGGACATTTTATGCTTGCGATTGGTGATCATGCCCCCACCTTGTCGATTCCAACCGATACCGACATGTTTTCATTAGCCGAACAAGGTGGCAAAAAAGTGGTCATTTTCTTTTTTCCGCGCGCCGACACCCCCGGCTGCACCAAAGAAGCCGAGCAATTTTCCGCCCTTCAAGATGAATTTACCGCGCAAGATACCGTCGTTATTGGTGTTTCCAAAGACAAACCAGCCAAACAGGCAAAATTTCGCGCCAAATATGGTCTGACTTGTCTATTGGGCGCCGATCACGAAACCAGCTTTTGCGAGGAATTTGGCGTTTGGGTTGAAAAATCAATGTATGGCAAAACATATATGGGCATTCAACGTGCCAGTTTTATCATCGGCAGTGACGGCAAAATTGTCGCCATATGGCCAAAGGTAAAGGTTGCCGGTCATGCAGCCGATGTTCTGGAGACACTGAAAGCGCTTTAACCATGCCAGACACATCAAAGAAAACGCTTAGCGGCGCAATATGTGAAGTGCTTGGCATTTCTGACGCGCGGCAAAAAGCTACCGCAACGCGCCATCTTGTCGCCATGTGGAAAGACGCCGCGCTTGCGCTTGGTAACCAGCCGCCGCCTGATCGACCGGGCCGCCCTGAACGCCCATTATTGCGTCCACCGCGTGAGGTGCCGCGGCGACGGATCACTCAATCTGCACCGGGCCGGATTGCGCTTCTTCACGCCATTGCCCATATCGAATTAAATGCGGTTGATCTGGCGCTGGATATGGCCTGCCGGTTTACCAAGACGCATCTTCCTGTGGATTTTTATCATGATTGGCTTGGCGTTGCCGATGACGAGGCACGGCATTTTCTGATGCTAAGTGACCGGCTTGCCGATCTGGGGGCGGCTTATGGCGATTTGCCAGCCCATGACGGCCTATGGCAAGCCGCTGACGCCACCAAACATGATCTTTTGGCGCGGCTGGCGATTGCACCGCTTGTGCTTGAGGCGCGGGGGCTTGATGTTACGCCGACGATGATCGACCGGTTAAAATCGGTTAATGATGCGGAAACAGCAACGGCGCTTGGCATCATCATGACCGATGAAATTACGCATGTATCAGTTGGAAAACGCTGGTTCGATTATATGTGCGGCATGGATCGCCTTGATCCGGTCAGCACATGGCACAGCCTTGTTAAACGTTATTTTCACGGCGATTTAAAACCGCCATTTAATATTGCTGCACGCAATGCTGCCCGTTTTTCAGCGGCCTTTTATGGCCCGCTTGCCACGCGTGATGATTTGGTGGCGTCACCCGAAAAAAGGCCAGACGCCTAGCGTTGATTGCCAACACGCGCGGCAAGGCTGGCCTCAATGAAATCATCAAGATCGCCGTCAAGAACGCCCTGCGCATTTCCCTTTTCAACATTGGTCCGCAAATCCTTTACCATCTGATAAGGATGCAGAACATAAGACCGGATCTGGTTTCCCCAGCCGATATCGGTTTTGCTTGATGCCGCATCATTCGCCGCATCTTCACGGCGTTGCAGTTCCAATTCGTAAAGGCGGGCTTTTAGCATGTTAAAGGCGGTCGCCCGATTACGATGCTGCGAGCGATCATTTTGACATTGAACGACAATATTTGTTGGCAAATGGGTGATGCGGATCGCTGAGTCAGTTTTGTTTACATGCTGCCCACCGGCACCTGATGCACGGTAAGTATCAATCCGCAGATCCTTATCTTCGATTTCAATTTCAATATTGTCATCAACAACCGGATAGACCCAAACGCTGGCAAAGCTCGTATGGCGACGCGCCGAGCTATCAAAAGGTGAGATGCGAACCAAACGGTGAACACCTGATTCAGTTTTCATCCAGCCATAGGCATTTTCACCGTCAATCCGCATGGTAACTGATTTGATACCAGCTTCTTCACCAGCGCTTTCTTCGATGATTTGCAGTTTGAAACCACGCGCCTCACTCCACCGGCTATACATGCGCATCAGCATCAAAGCCCAATCCTGTGCTTCGGTTCCACCAGCACCAGCATGAACTTCGATAAAACAGTCATTCGCATCAGCTTCGCCCGATAACAGGCTTTCAAGCTGGCGTTTTTCGGCAATCGCCACAAGTTTGGTTAATGAAGCTTCAGCATCATCAATAATTTCATCATCACCTTCGGCCGCGCCAAGCTCGAGCAACTCAATCGCATCATCCATTTCTAATTGAAGCGCATCAATAACTGCCAACTGACGTTCAAGACGGTTTTTTTCGCGCATGGTTTCTTGCGCGCTGGCCTGATCATTCCAGAAATCACCATCAGAAATAATCGTTTCAAGGCTGGCAAGCTGTGCCTTGGCATCATCATATTTGACATGTTTGCAAAGCAAATCGATTGCCGTTTTGATAATGTCAATTTTTGCTGTGGTTTCGGCCTGCATGAGTCAAGAGTCCAGCCTGCAATGAACGGAATGGATGATGCTTGTACCTAACGCGAGGGGGGGTATTGTGGCAAGCCTCAATTATGATCTGGTGGCAAGATGGCGCCTAGTAAAGCCCCTGTGTCGCCAATGTTCCGTCTGTTGTCGTCGCCTGACCATCCATGCCAGGGGCAACATCAATCAACACCCCACCTGGCCGCTGGCCTGGTTTAAAAATTTCCAAAATAGCCTGCTGGTCTTTTGGCAGAACGCGCTCGCCCGTTTCGGCATGAACCGGAATGACCTGAATGTCATTTGGCCGCCGGAACGGAATGACCGGCTTATCAATTTGCGACCGCATCAAAAAATCACCAAAAATCGGCACCGCCACCGTTGAGCCCGTTTCACGTTTGCCAAGTGGGCGCGGCCGGTCATAGCCAATAAAGACGCCAATCGCCAAATCGGGCGTAAAGCCAATAAACCAGCCATTTGTGTTATCATTGGTGGTACCAGTCTTGCCAGCGACAACCAGATCCAGATCATTGATCGACCGGCCGGTACCGCGTTTGATGACACCTTCCAGCATCGACACCATCTGAAAGGCCGATGCCGGATCAGTTAGCTGTTCACGCACATCCGGCAATGTCGGGATTGGTTGATTTGACCAGCCATCCGGCGCCACACAGGAACCACATTCACGCGCGTCATGGCGGTAAATCGTTTTGCCGTGGCGATCTTGAATCCGGTCAATCAGGCTTGGGGTAATTTTCCGGCCCCCATTCACAAGCATGCCATAGGCAGATGTCAGTCGAAGCAACGTCGTTTCGCCAGCGCCAAGCGACATTGATAAAAATGGTGGCAAATCATCGTTCAGGCCAAAGCGTTTTGCATATTCTTGAACCCGATCCATGCCAATTGTCATCGCCAAGCGTGCAGTCATCAAATTTCGTGACTTTTCGATACCAACCCGCATGATCGAGGGGCCATAGAAACGTTTGGTATAGTTTGCCGGTTTCCATTTCGGTTTGCCCGGCCCCTGATCCACCACCAATGGCGCATCAAGAATGCGCGTTGTCGGGCTATAGCCAGCATCAAGCGCAGCAAGATAGACAAAAGGTTTAAATGCTGATCCGGGCTGGCGCACCGCTTGAACGGCGCGGTTAAATTCTGATTCAGCGTAATTATAGCCGCCACTCATCGCCAATAAACGGCCGGTATGCGGGTCAAGCGCAACAATGGCACCTTCAACATCTGGGCGCTGTCCCAATGCAAAATGATTCGGCTCTGGTTCGAAATCATTACGGATCAAATCTGGCGTAAAGCCGGGCGGCTGGACAATGACAATGTCATTTTTGGACAGGGCTTTGCGCAAATCGCGCAAGGGCGGTGGCCGCACGCCGTCATCACGGCGCGGCGGATAGGCCCAAAAAGCAAGCTCAAACGGGATCATCGCATTGCGGCCATCCACATATATTTCAGCGCGACGCGGCCCAACTTTTGTCACCAGCGCGGCAAAATGGTTCGGGCGTAACTTTGCTGTTTGCGCGGCAAGCACCTTGTCGATATCAGCCCCTTGCGGCATCACGCCAAGCGGGCCGCGCCAGCCTTGCCGCCGATCCAATGCTTCTAATCCACGTTCAAGCGCATTATCGGCAATTTGCTGTAAATAGGGATCAAGCGTCGTGCGAACCGATAAACCACCATCATAAAGCGATGTCTCACCAAACCGGCTAATCAACTGGCGACGCACTTCTTCGGTGAAATAAGGCGCTTCGGCAGCGTCAAATCCGCTTTGTCCGATCATGCGCAACGGCGCTGCCTTTGCCGCATCAGCTTCATTCTGCGAAATATAGCCATTCTGCTGCATTTCATCCAAAACCCAGTTGCGCCGAATGGTTGCCGCGCGGCGATTACGAACCGGATGATAATTATTCGGCGCTTTTGGCAGGGCGGCAAGATAGGCGATTTCCGGCAATTCCAATTGCCCAAGCGATTTATCAAAATAATTCAACGCCGCCGCCGCAACGCCGTAACTGCCCCGTCCAAGATAAATTTCGTTCAGATAGAGCGCCAAAATCTGATCTTTGCTAAAAGCGCGTTCCATCCGAAGCGACAGGATCGCCTCTTTGATTTTGCGGTCAATAGAGACTTCATTGGTCAGCAGAAAATTTTTTGTAACCTGCTGGGTGATCGTCGAAGCACCGACAGGCCGCCGCCCTTTGCCATAATTGACGATATTGGTCACAACGGCCCGCGCCAAGGCGCGAAGATCAATGCCAAAATGATTATAAAACGCTTTATCTTCAGCCGAAATAAAAGCGTGGATCAATCGTGGTGGGATTGCCTCAACCGGCACGAAAAGCCGCTTTTCACTCGCATATTCAGCCAGCAACGCGCCGTTGCCAGCATGAATGCGGGTCACAACAGGTGGTTCATAATTGGCGAGCTGCTGATAGTCAGGAAGGCCTTTTCCATAAGTCCAGAAAACCCAAAGGATGCCAGCACCAGCAAGCATGCACATCAGGAAAACAAAGGACAATATAATCGAAACAAATCTTATCATGGGGTCGATAATATCGCCGAAATTGGGCGCAGATGTGGCAATCTCGACCTTTTCTTCATTTTGACATTCGCCTTTTGACAGGATAACAGCCCTTTTCACGGTTTCACCGCCGCAGCAACGATGCGCTGTCATCCTTTATATTTTGGGCCCATATTCACTCAGATAAACAAGAATGGCCTTTGCCAGCCGTTTTGACAAACCCTGCCGATAGGATTTCTTATTCAGATTAGCCTCATCTGTCCGGTTTGATAAAAAGCCCATCTCGACAAGTACCGACGGCATATCAGGCGCTTTCAAAACAGCAAAACCGGCAAATCGATGCCCGCGCTTGTCACCACCGGGCAAATCGCGAATATGTTGCAAGATCGTCGCCGCAAAACGCGCCGATTGGTTCATTGACTCGCGCTGAAACATCCGCACAAGCGCGCCCGCCGCCTCAGGATCTTCGGCTGATAAATCCGGCCCACCGATCAGATCGGCGCTATTTTCCTGACGCGCCAAAGCGGCTGCTTCTTTATCAGAGGCTTTGTCAGATAGCGTAAAAACCGAAATCCCCCGCGCCGATGATGTCCGCGCAGAATCAGCATGAAGCGAAATGAACAAATCTGCCTGATTTTGCCGCGCGAGCCGGATGCGCTGACGAAGCCGCAAAAACCGGTCATCATCACGCGCTAAAATGGGGGTTATCTTGCCCGTGGCACGCAATTGGCTTGCGAGTTCACGCGCCGCAGCCAAGGTAATGTTTTTTTCCGCCGTTCCCGCCTTGCCAAGCGCACCCGGATCCTTGCCGCCATGCCCCGCATCAATAAAGACAACCCATTTTCGCGGGCGCGGCTTTGGCGCGGCAAGTGCCGCTGTGGCTGGCTTATTGGCGTGGCGGGCCGGCTTTGATTTTGGCAGCGGCATGCTCAATGGCTTGACCATTTTCACCCGATCAGCGTCTTTGACGACAGCGCGATCAGTGACAGCGTCATTTAGATCAATATTTGGGTTTTTTTCCAGCGCCGAAGATGCCACTAGAAATGCTGTTTTACCGCGATCAAGAAGATCAATCACAAAACGGCTACCAGCGCCTGCGGATGGAAGGGTAAAGACCCGCACGGGCGCTGCCGGTTTTTCAAGCTCGATCACCAACCGGCCGATTTCCGGCTTTGGATTCCCAAAACGATAAGCTGAACCAGGGGCGACTTGCAAATTGCCACGCGGCGCCAGCTTGTCCACATCCCATTTGGTTTTGGGCATATCAATCACCAAACGATAAGGCGATTGCAACAGCAAAAGATTGGCTTTTAAGGGGGCTTTGGTTTCGATTACAAGCCGCAATCCGGTGCGGTCATCAATTTGCACCGCGCCAACACGCATTCCGGTTACGGCATTTTCGGCAAAGGCCTGACCGGTTGCAGCCAGCACCAAGACCATTACCAAGAACACGAACGAGCGGCCGATTGCAGCGATCATTGCCATAACAAATGTCATCATTGATATATTAACCACTTCTGGCCTTCTTTGCTATCGCCTATCACGGTCAACGAAACCTAGCCCAAGCATGGCTCTCGACAAAGATAAATTCATGGTAATTATCAAAACGGCATTACTTTGTTGGCAAAAAAGCTTTAGCAGGTATATAAGGGAATCAAGTTCGACGTAAAAGTTTCGGTTTCTGCCGTGGGTGGCGCCAACGCGCCAACAGCAGAAAGCAAATAAAACGGCGCTTTTATCGCTGAACTGAAATTGAATTATTCACCTGATGGTGTTTATCTCGACGATCTTTGTTATGCCATAATTATAAATGATTTTAATTATCGTGCCATGTCACTGACCGCCAGCGAGCCTTATCATCAGGACACACAACGCGATTTGAAACCACCGGACTAATCTAAATGACTCAGCCAAACCGATCACATGAC
>Ga0115550_1000713_pt1 | contig 27038 bp, 21 predicted proteins | sample COGITO_mtgs_1005_FD_87177 | JGI IMG/M metagenome (GOLD analysis project Ga0115550, IMG submission 87177) | Pelagic marine microbial communities from North Sea - COGITO_mtgs_100511 | ecosystem: Environmental > Aquatic > Marine > Epipelagic | place: Germany:Helgoland, sampling site Kabeltonne... | reverse complement strand
TGCTCGTAGCCGGATTCGCGACACTGACTTTGCTGCCGAAACATCGGAACTGACCAAGAATCAGATCCTGCAGCAGGCCGGTACTGCGATCTTGGCCCAGGCTAACCAGTTGCCACAGGCTGTACTCAGCCTGCTCGGCTAAGGGTAAAAGCGCTAGACTGCGGGGGGAAGGGCTTGTCTCTTCTCCCCGTTCCCTCATTCTGAGGACATAGTTATGGACATTAGTTCTATTCAGGTTTCGTCTGCATCCACCGCTGTTGCTTCTAAAGCTGAGCGTGGGCCTGGTGCTTCTACCAAGGTTGGGGCCGATGCTGTTGAGCGTAAGCCGTCTGAGGACGTCGCAACGGGTAGTCCCGCAAAGGTTGAGAATGGCTCCGCGGCCTCTCGCGAAGAGGTTGAAGCTGCTGTTGCGACGATTCAGGACTTTGTCCAATCGGTTCGTCGTAGCCTGAATTTTTCCCTCGAAGAGGGCAGTGGGCGCGTAGTGGTCAAGGTTACTGATGCTGGATCGGGTGATGTGATTCGGCAAATCCCTTCTGAAGAAGCACTGCAACTGGCAGAGAATCTTTCGGAGGTCCGTAGTTTGTTATTCAAAGCCGAAGCCTGACCTTAGGGTTGGCACGGCTTTTGACTATTAATACCTGCTTGGTGTTTTTAGTCATTATATTGGCGAGGTGAAACATGGTCGGGATTACTGGCATTGGCTCAGGGATCGATATCGACAGTATTGTCACAGCGATGGTCAATGCCGAAAGGGCACCCAAGACCAACCAGCTGGACCGTCTCGAGAAGACCACTGTTGCGCGCATCTCGGCCATGGGCTCGCTGACCAGCGCGCTGAATACCTTCAAAACCGCTGTTGATTCGCTGAATAAGACTTCCTTGTTCGAGTCGCGAACGGCGAGTTCTTCCAACACCAGTGCGCTCAAGGTTACTGCTGCAACCACTGCCCCCGCTGGCAACTACAACGTTCAGGTCAAGCAGCTGGCGACTAGCAGTAAGGTGGCGTTGCAGTCGGTCGCAGGCGGTAACACCGCTACATTCAACAGTGGCTCGTTGACTATCTCTGCGGGCAGCTCGAGCTTCGATGTCGACATTACGGCAAGTAATAACACCCTGGCTGGTATGCGCGATGCAATCAATGAAGCTGGTAAAAGCAGCGGCGTGAGTGCCACGATCATCACTGATGATTCAGGTTCGCGATTAGTGCTGAGTTCTACCAAGAGTGGTGCTGGCAATGATATTCAGGTCGTGGCCAGTGAAGACAATGTGACCACAGGGGCTAATGCGCTGACGTCTCAGGCGCTTGTGCCGACTGTCGATCCGGGCAATGCCGATGCCTTCATTAAGCCCGACTCCACCACTGGCGCTGGCGGTGTGATTACCAAGGCCCAGTCCGCCAAGTTGTCCATTGATGGTCTGGAGTTGGTCCGTGACACCAACCGCATTGCGGACGCTCTTGAAGGGGTAACGCTTGACCTCACGGCAGCGCAGAGCGCTACAGACTTGGCCGATGGAAAAACCATCAGTGTCACTGTTGGGGTCGATAAGAGCAGTGTGAAGAGTAACCTGCAGAAATTTGTTGACGCATACAACGCGTTGATAAGCACGACTTCTCAACTGACCGCTGTTGTTCCAGTTGATGGTGGCAATCCGGTAACGGGTCCTCTGCTCGGCGATTCATCTATACGCAATGTATTGTCCAGTTTGCGCAACGAAATGGTAAAGATGACTGGCGAGGACGGTGTGCGTGCGCTTGCTGATCTAGGCATCACCACCGAGAAGGACGGCAAGCTTAAACTGGATGACACTAAGTTAACCAAGGCGCTGGAGAGCAATTTCGATCAGGTTGCCGGTTACCTTGCTGGTGACAATGGCCTGATGGGACGTCTGTCCAAATCCGTTGGCGCATATGTAGGAACCACGGGTGTGCTTAAGCAGCGTACTGACGCGTTGCAAGCTACCAAGGTCGGTGTCGATGAGCAGCGCAAAGTATTGGCCATTCGGGTTGAGAGTTTGCAGACGCGCCTTTATGCCCAATACAACGCAATGGACTCCCTGGTTGGGCGTCTGCAGAAAACCAGTGAAAGCCTAGCCAATCAACTCGCGAGCCTGCCAGGTTTCGTGAGAAAGGATAAGTAATGAGCAAGAAGCCGATCGACACCTACAAGCAAGTCAATACTAGCCACGATGTATCGCCTTATCGCACTGTTCAGCTGTTGCTTGAGGGGGCGCTACAACGAGTAATGTTAGCCAAGCATGCGCAGGTTGAGGGGGATGCCGAGATTCGTGGTATGGCCGTTGGCAGCACTATTACCATTCTCGGCGTATTGCAGGCCAGTCTGGATAAAGAGCTTGGCGGCGAGATTGCCGAGAACTTGGATTCTCTTTACGACTATATGACGCGTCGTTTGGCGGGCGTAGCGCTCGACAGCACGCCGCGTACTTTGGATGAGGTTGAGGCGCTGCTTGAGAAAATTAAAAGTGCCTGGGACGCTATCGGTCCAGAGGTTGAGCAGGCTGTAGGAAACTGATTTCGTTGCTAAAGCTTTGCTCTGTAGCGCCGATACCCAAGGTATCCAGCAAACAGAACAGCGAGAACAACGATGAATGCTATGGCGGCTCTCAAGCAGTATCAAACCGTCAATACCCAGGCTCAGGCTGTTGAAGCCAGCCCGCATCGATTGATCCAGATGTTGATGGAAGGTGGGCTGACTCGCTTGGCCCAAGCCCGAGGCGCCATGGAGCGTAATCAAGTGGCCCTCAAAGGCGAGCTGATCAGTAAAGCCATCGGCATTATCGGCGGCCTGCGCGAAGGTTTGAATCTTGAGCAGGGCGGTGAAGTGGCTGCCAATCTGGATAGTCTTTATGAGTACATGACGTCGCGTTTGATTGACGCCAATGTGCAGAGCGAAATAGCGCCGCTAGATGAAGTGGTAGGCCTGTTGCGTAATGTAAAAGCTGGCTGGGATGCCATCGCCGAGTGATGCTGTTTCCCGCCTGAGGAATTGTTTATGAGTTCATCCGTGCAGCGTCTAGAAGAAACCGGCAGCGCTTTGCGCAGCGCCTTAGCTACTCAGAACTGGGCAGCAATTGGCGAGTTGGATCTGCAGTGCCGTCAGGCTGTTGACGAAGCCATGGTTGAGTCTGCCAGTGATGAAGAAACTCTGCGCGTGCGTATGCAGGAGCTGCTGGATCTCTATCGCGAGCTGGTTAGCGTCTGCCAGGCGGAGCAACAGCGCTTGGCTCATGAGCTGGTTCAACTGAACCAGTCGCAACAAGGGGCTAAGGTTTATCAGCTGTTTGGTTGAGTAGTGATTTTTGGTCGATGCTGTCTGGTGTCGACTTTCTGGTGTTTTCTTGGGTTTCCCTATTTCCCCCGCTTTAAACGAACAGCCGCTAAGTTTGTTGACCGAGCTTGGTAAAAAAGCACGCCATAAAATTGACTGTTAACAGAAAATTGACTTTACTAGTGGCCAATTGCCGGCGCTGAATAGAGTTGTGGTGGGGCGGCGGGTGCATTTTCACTCCAGGATCAGTAAATATTATTATGTGGCGTGAAACCAAAATCCTCCTGATTGACGATAACAGTGAGCGCCGTCGTGACTTAGCGGTGATCCTGAGTTTTCTTGGTGAAGACCATTTAGCCTGTGACAGCCAGAGCTGGCGTGAAACTGTAGCGGCGCTTGAGTCCAGCCGTGCGGTCTTGAGCGTACTGCTGGGTGAGGTTAAAGCCAAAGGCGGCGTCCTTGAGTTGCTCAAGCAAGTGGCTGCTTGGGACGAGTTTCTGCCGGCGTTATTGATTGATGAGCAAATAGCCAGCGAGTGGCCCGAAGAGCAGCGCCGTAGTGTCTTGGCTTGCCTGGAAATGCCACTGAGCTACAACAAGCTTCTCGATTCATTCCATCGCGCCCAGGTTTACCGCGAGATGTACGATCAGGCGCGTGAACGTGGCCGTCAGCGCGAGACCAACTTGTTCCGCAGCCTGGTGGGCACCAGTCGCGCTATCCAGCAAGTACGGCAGATGATGCAACAGGTGGCCGATACCGAGGCCAGTGTGTTGATTCTGGGTGAGTCGGGCACAGGCAAGGAAGTCGTCGCGCGCAACCTTCACTACCACTCCAAGCGTCGTGAGGGTCCTTTTGTGCCGGTCAACTGTGGCGCGATTCCCGCCGAATTGCTGGAAAGCGAGTTGTTTGGTCATGAGAAGGGCGCCTTTACTGGCGCGATTACCAGTCGCGCCGGACGCTTCGAGCTGGCTAATGGCGGCACCCTGTTCCTCGATGAAATTGGCGACATGCCGCTGCCGATGCAGGTGAAGCTGCTGCGGGTGTTGCAAGAGCGTACGTTCGAGCGGGTTGGCAGTAACAAGACGCAGAATGCCGATGTGCGGATTATTGCCGCTACTCACAAGAACCTTGAGCAGATGATCGAGGACGGCAGCTTCCGTGAGGATTTGTATTACCGCCTCAACGTGTTCCCAATTGAAATGGCGCCGTTGCGCGAACGCATCGAAGACATTCCTTTGCTGATGAATGAGTTGATTTCACGCATGGAGTTTGAGAAGCGTGGCTCCATTCGCTTTAACTCGGCGGCGATCATGTCGCTCTGCCGGCATGATTGGGCGGGTAACGTGCGTGAGCTGGCCAATTTGGTCGAGCGCATGGCAATCATGCATCCTTATGGTGTGATCGGTGTCGGCGAGCTGCCCAAGAAGTTTCGTCATGTTGATGACGAAGATGAGAGCCTTGTGGCCAGCTTGCGCGATGAGTTGGACGAGCGCGCAACCCTCATGGCCGGTTTGCCCGGCCTGGACTCTGTGGCCATGTTGCCGCCTGAGGGACTGGATCTGAAGGACTACTTGGGCAGCCTGGAGCAAGGCTTGATTCAGCAGGCGCTGGATGATGCCAATGGTGTGGTGGCGCGTGCCGCCGAGCGTTTGCGTATTCGTCGCACCACCCTGGTTGAAAAAATGCGCAAGTACGGTATGAGCCGGCGTGATGATGAGGGGTTGGACGACTGAGCGCGCCCTCAGGTAGTCGTCAGTGACTTGGCGCTTGCCCCTCTAATAAAGCCGGAGATTTGACGAAGTCTCCGGCTTTACTTTTTATATCACTGATTTTAAAAGATATTTTTTCAGGCACGGGTATTGCTACCTCTCATGCAACTGACTGTCTTATGACGGCTCGCTGCGCGAGAGAGAACCATGAACGCCAACGTCCAACGTCCTGAACATCCCGAAGACTCCACCGCACCTGTGGAGCAGGCGAGCCGCGCTGGGCTTGAACAGGCTTTTGCCTTGTTCAACCAGATGTCGACTCAGCTCAGCGCCTCTTACACCATGCTAGAAGAGCGGGTGAGTGATCTTAAGGGGCAACTGGCCTTGGTCAGCGCTCAGCGCATGCAGGAGCTCGCCGAGAAAGAACGTCTGGCTAACCGCCTGCAAAGTCTGCTGGATCTGTTGCCTGGTGGCGTCATCGTTATTGATGGTCAAGGTGTGGTGCGCGAGGCTAACCCGGTGGCGCGCAATCTGCTGGGTCAGCCCCTGGTGGGCATGCTCTGGCGTCAGGTGATCGCGCGTAACTTTGCCCCGCGCGAAGATGATGGCCACGAAATTTCCTTAAAAGATGGCCGGCGCTTGTCAATTGCCACCCGCTCATTGCATGCCGAGCCGGGCCAGTTGGTGCTGCTGACGGATCTGACAGAAACCCGGCGCCTGCAGGATCAGCTGTCTCGCCATGAGCGGTTGTCCGCTTTGGGCCGCATGGTAGCGTCCCTGGCTCACCAGATTCGTACGCCACTCTCCGCCGCGTTGCTCTATGCCAGCCACCTGACCGAGCAAGTGCTGCCCGTTGAACAGCAGCAGCGTTTTGCGGGGCGCTTGAAAGAGCGTCTGCACGAGCTGGAGCATCAAGTGCGCGACATGCTGATTTTTGCCCGTGGCGAGCTGCCGCTGCCGGATCGTTTGGCGCCCAAGGCGTTGTTCGATGCCCTGCGCAGCGCCGCCGAACCCCATGTGCTCGACATGCAGGTGCGCTGGCAGTGCGACAGCCGCACTGGCGAGTTGTTGTGCAACCGCGACACCCTGGTGGGCACGGTGCTCAATCTGATCGAGAACGCCATTCAGGCCGGCGGCCGTGAAGCGCGCCTGAAGATTCATCTGTATCAGCGCGGTGAAACTGTGCGGCTGTGCGTCAGCGACAACGGCCCAGGCATCGACAGCGCGACGCTGGCGCGGCTCGGCGAACCCTTCTTTACCACCAAAACCACCGGCACCGGGCTTGGCCTGGCCGTGGTCAAAGCAGTCGCCCGGGCCCATCAGGGCGATGTGCAGCTGCGTTCGCGGCCTGGGCGTGGCACCTGCGCCATTCTCACCTTGCCGCTGCTTGGTGCTACGCACCCTTTGATTCAGGAGTAACCATCCATGGCGAGCAAAATTTTATTGGTCGAAGATGACCGCGCATTGCGCGAGGCACTGGCCGATACCCTGGCGCTGGGTGGGCATGAGTATCGCGCAGTCGATTGCGCCGAAGCGGCGTTATTGGCCATTGCTGAAGAGTCCTATGGACTGGTGGTCAGTGATGTAAACATGCCCGGCATGGACGGCCACCAGTTGCTGGCACAAATTCGCCAACGTCAGCCACAACTGCCCGTGCTGCTGATGACTGCGTTTGGCGCGGTTGAGCGTGCAGTGGATGCCATGCGCCAAGGCGCAGCGGATTACTTGGTCAAGCCATTTGAGCCTAAGGCTTTGTTGAGCCTGGTGGATCGGCATGCGTTGGGGCGTGTCTCTACCGGTGAGCAGGATGGTCCGGTCGCCGAGGAGCCGGCCAGTGTACAACTGCTGGCCTTGGCCACGCGGGTGGCGCAGAGCGACTCCACGGTACTGATCACCGGCGAGTCGGGCACTGGTAAAGAGGTGCTGGCGCGTTTTATCCACCAACAGTCGCCACGCGGTAGCAAACCCTTTATTGCGATCAACTGCGCCGCCATTCCGGACAACATGCTTGAAGCCACGTTGTTTGGGCATGAGAAGGGCGCGTTTACCGGCGCTATTGCCAGTGCGCCAGGCAAGTTCGAGCTGGCCGAAGGTGGCACCATCTTGCTCGACGAAATTTCCGAAATGCCGCTCGGCTTGCAGGCCAAGCTGCTGCGCGTACTGCAGGAGCGGGAGGTTGAGCGGGTGGGCGCGCGTAAGCCGATTACCTTGGATATCCGCGTGCTGGCCACCAGCAACCGCGATTTGGCGGCAGAAGTGGCGGCGGGGCGCTTCCGTGAAGATCTTTACTATCGGTTGTCGGTTTTCCCCTTGGCCTGGCAACCGCTGCGCGAGCGCCCGGCGGACATCGTGCCATTGGCTGAACGGCTGCTGGCCAAGTACGTGAAGAAAATGAATCACGCGCCGATCAGGCTTTCCGCCCAGGCGCAAACGAGCCTGATGAGCCACAGTTGGCCGGGTAATGTGCGTGAGCTGGATAATGCCATTCAGCGTGCGCTGATTCTGCAACAAGGGGGGTTGATTCAGCCGCAAGACCTCTGTCTGCTCGCCCCCATAGGTTCGGCGCCGATAGCACCTGTGCAACCGTTGTTGGCAGTGGTGGCTAGTAGCACGCCTGCCCCAATCGACATGTCGACTGCAGAGGCCGGTGCGTTGGGCGATGACCTACGTCGGCATGAGTTTCAGATGATTATCGATACCTTGCGGGCCGAGCGCGGTCGTCGCAAGGAAGCAGCCGAGCGCCTGGGTATTAGCCCGCGCACCCTGCGATACAAGCTGGCGCAGATGCGTGATGCTGGCATGGATGTGGAAGGCTATCTATTTGCCAGCTGAGGCAGCTGAAACCTTGTATGTATGAGTAGTCCGGCTACAGCCTGTAGCCCGGATTGCATTCGACCACAGGTTGAAATGCCGGGGCTGTAGGGTGGATGGCGCTCTTTTCATCCACCATAAGGTCGCTGTTGGTGGAGGGGTAAAGCGTCATCCACCCTACGCCTGATCGCGAGTGCTCGTTTAGCCAGGGTGCAATCCGGGCTATGACTCTGATTAATCCTGCCAGGGCATAGGCGCGCCGAGCAGACGGCCCATAGCGCCATAGAACCCCAGATCTTTGAGTACGCTCAGCTCACCTTCGGTTTCCACCATTTCGGCAATCAATGGTAAATCAATGCTGTTGGTGGCGCGGAATACCGCCTCAATAAACATGCGCTTATCGCTTTCTAAATCAATGGCGCGGATGTAGGTGCCATCAAGCTTCAAGTAAGCCAGGCCTAAGTGAGTTAGGTTGCCGATCAGGCTGAAGCGGCCACCAAAGTGTTGCAGGCCGAGGCTGAAGCCGGTGTCACGAATGCTCTGGCTGAGTGCTTCCAGTTCGGCAGCGGGCGGCAGGTGGCGTTCGTCCACTTCTAGAGTCAGCAGGCTGGCTTGCAGGGGATGCTGCTTGAGAATATCCAAGATGCGCTTGAGCGCTTCAGTGTCCCGCAGGGTGGCTGCCGACAGGCTCAATGCCAGTGGCGCTGCATGCTGACTGAGATGCGCCAGGCTGTGTTCGAGCATGGCCAGGTCAAAGCGAGCGGTCCAGCCCAGGCGTTCGATCCAGGGTAGGAAGCGACCCGCTGCAATGGCTTCGCCCTGCGGGTCCAGCAAGCGAGCCAGTACTTTGTGATGCAGCAGCTGGTTGCGGTCAGCGCATCGCGTGACCGGTTGGAAGTACAGCTGCAACTTGCGCAGGTTCAGGGCATCGTCGATCCATATCCGCCAATCATGTAGGCCCTGGCCCGGTTGGGCGTTGTAATCATCCAGGCGCACCCAGTCTCGGCTAGGGTCATTTTGTGCTTGCGCCAGGGCCTGGTCGGCACGGCTGATGACCTGGCTGGGCTCTTCGCCGGGGCGGAAGGCGGCAATGCCCAGATGCGCCACGGGCGTACAGTCGCTGGCACCGGTCTGGCGCAGATTTTCCAGGCCGCTGTGCAGTTCACCGGCGAGCAGTTCGACTTCTTCACTGCCAATGCCCGGCACCAATAGGCTGAATTCGCCGCCACGACTACGTGAGGCCAACCAATCTGAGCGGTCAGGTTGGTTGAGCAGTCGCTTGAGTAACTCGCCGATGGCGGCAATCAGCGCGTCGGTTTTCTGGCCGCCGAGGCGCTGGTTGAGGCCGCCGAGGTCGTTGACCCGCAATAGAACCAGATAGCCCTCGGCATTTTGTTCGTGGGCGGCCAGTTGATGAGTCAAGCGGATATCAAACAGGCGGCGGTTGGCCAGGCCGGTGATGCTGTCCTGGTAGGCTTCTTCACGCAGTTTCTCGCTGCGTGCGGCTTCCTCGGCGAACAAGGTTTTCAGTTTTTCCACCATCTGATTCATGGCGGTGACCACGCGCTTGAGTTCTGGGGTGCGCGGCACTGTAGGCAGGGTAAGGAATTCGCGGCGAGTAATGGCCTGAGCCTGCTGCACCATGTTGTCGAGCGGGCGCAGTTGGGTGCGCAGTAACCAGCCGCCGAGCACCGCACTGACCAAGCCGCAGAGCAGCAGCCAGAGCAAACTGCCGATGGCGCTGTCCCAGAGTTTGGCCAGGGCGAACTGCGGATTGCTCAGCACTTCGACGCGCGCGGCTTGCTCCCAGCCCCGCATGATCAGCGCATCGCCGCCTTGGGGTTGCAGGTCCACCAGCTCGCTGAACCACAGCGGAACATTTTCAGTGGTGGAGTCGCCGCTGCGTCGTTCGATGATCACTTCATCGCCGGGAATGCGCACTACGCGGATGCTGTTGAAATAACCGCTGTCAAAGATCGAGCTGACCATCAACTCGATCATCGCCGGATCGTCCGCATGCGGCGTCATCGACAGACCCAGTGCAGTCGCAGCGTCTTGCGCGTGCGAGCGCAGTTGGCTGAGCAGTTGTTCGCGTGAGCTTTCCACCCCAGCGATAAAACTGCCGGTAAAGGCCACTACCAAGAACAGGCAGATGGCGAGAAATAGTTGCTTGAGTAAAGACATAGGTTCCTCCTAGCCTTCGCCGATGGCGAAGCCCTCCGTGCGCATTTTCTTCAACAGGTCCTGCCAGCGTGAGAGCTTTTTAGAATCACTCTTTTTGCTGTTGGAACCTGGCAGATAAAGTCCTTCGGCATTGAATGCATAGACCGGCAACAGGTCACGGCGCTGCGACGCCGGTTTGATCACGTTGATCAGGTTGTCCAGGACCAGCGGCTCGGCGCTGGGGCTGGCGTAGTACGTCAGCACCATGTGCGCCTGGTTGTAGTTGAGGGCTTTGACGTAAGTGATGCGCAGTTTTTCACTGGGGATGCCGAGGCGGCGCAGAGTGAAGTATTTGGCGATGGAGTAGTCTTCGCAATCGCCTTCGCCCTTGACCAGCATCTCGATGGGCGTGGCCCAGTAATCGTTCTGTTTCCAGATTTTTATGTCGTCGGAAAAGCGGATCTGCCGATTGAAGAAGCGATTGACCTCAGTGAGCTTGTCAATATCGCTGCTGGTGCTGCTGGCTTTGATTTGCGCCTCCCAAGCCTGAATGCGTGGCTTGGCCGCGCCGAGATTGCCGTAGCGACTTTCGGCCTTTTGCAGGATAACGCCGAAGTCCCAATTGGCGAGGGCGCTAGCCAGGCCTATCAGCAGGATGCAGGCGCCCAGCAACGCTCGGGTGAGGCGCTTGGACCATCCTTGAATAAGCTGACGGGGTGACATGTACCGCGCCTCTGCCGGGGATTGAGAAAGTCTAGGTGTTGCTGCTGCTTTTTGCCGCGCTGAATATGCCGAATATCGGTCGATGTGTTGCTTAGGGGACGACCCGCGTTTTTTGCCTGAGGATATACAGGCTGACCAGCACCGCGCTGGTCAGCATAAAGGCTCTGGCCCAGAACAGGGGTACCAGGTAACACGAGAGGCTAATGCTTAGCCACATCAGGCTGATGGCGTAGACCTTGCCTTTAAGCGGAATGCCTTGGCCGTCGAGGTAGTCGACAATCCATGGGCCAAGCCGGCGGTGGTTGATCAACCACAGGTAGAAGCGTTTCGAGCTGCGCATAAAGCAGGCCGCGGCCAGCAACAAAAAGGGCGTGGTAGGTAATACCGGGAGAAAGATGCCAATCACACCCAGCACCACGCTCAGCCAGCCAATGGCCAGAAGTGCGTAGCGAATGGCTGGGTTGCGCTGCAGTTGGATATCACGCGCCATGGCGCGTGCTTAGTGCTGGCGAGGCTTCAGCAATGCTGGCTTTTCTTCCGGGGCATTGCACAGCAGGAACAACGCAGTCAGCAGTTCCGGGATCTGCTCGACCATGCTGTCAACCAGGTCACGGTCGCTGGCGATTTCCGAGAACTCGGGTTGATCGTCAAACAGACCGGAACCGACCATGATCGGCAGCAGCAGTTCGCTGACTTCATCTTCGGCGTCATCGAACCAAACGGCTTCGCGCAGGAACACCCCCTCCATAAAGCCGATGCACCAGCCGCGCATGTCGGAATCGTCCGGCTCATCGCCCAGGTCGAGTTCGCACGGCACTTCCGGTTCATCGTCACTGGCCAGCTGACGGGCAATATGGCTTTGCAGCTGGATCAAGGTGGCCTCGATCTCTTCGCGTTCGGCATCGCTGCGGTAATGCGGCGGTTCGGAGAACAGCGCGTCAATCCATTCGCGCGCCGGCACTTGCTCCGGGCAGATCGACAGGGCGGTGAGGTAGCCGTGGGCGGCGATGTAGTCCAGTGCCTCATCATGCAGCTCATCGGCATCGAGGAAGGCTTGCAGGCGGGAGAGTTGCTCGGCGAAGGACATCGGGGGCTACCTTGAAGAAGTAAACGAGGCTGGATTCTAGTCTAGAGCGGCCTGAGCGGCCATAGCCGCAGGCCCTCGGTGATGAAAACGGAACAAACTCCGCCAGGGTGCGCGTGCCCATCCGGCACTTGCGTATAATGCGCGGCTTGTTTTGGAGACCTTTCATGCTCGAGCACGCGCAACGCATCCTCAAAGACGTATTTGGCTACGACAGCTTCCGTGGCCGTCAGGGTGCGATTATTGAGCGCGTGGCCAGTGGCGGTGATGCGCTGGTGCTGATGCCCACCGGCGGCGGTAAATCGCTGTGTTTTCAAGTGCCGGCTCTGTTGCGCGAGGGTTTAGCGGTGGTGGTGTCGCCGCTGATTGCGTTGATGGACGATCAGGTCGCGACCCTCGATGAGCTAGGCGTGGCAGCCGCGGCGCTGAACTCCACGTTGAGCAATGATGAGCAGCGCGAGATCGCCGAGCGCATTCGCCGTGGCGAGATCAAGATGCTCTATCTTGCGCCTGAACGGCTGGTGCAGCCGCGTATGTTGAGCTTTCTGCAGAACCTCGAAATCGCCCTGTTTGCCATCGACGAAGCGCATTGCGTGTCGCAGTGGGGGCATGATTTTCGTCCCGAATACCTGCAGCTGGGCCAGCTTGCCGAGCTATTCCCCAACGTCCCTCGTATTGCACTGACCGCCACGGCGGACATGCGCACCCGTGAAGAAATCGTTCAACGTCTGCATTTACAAGATGCCGAGCGTTTTCTATCGAGTTTCGACCGGCCGAACATTTTTTATCGCATCGTACCCAAAGAGCAGCCACGCAAGCAGTTGCTGAGCTTTTTGGCGGCGCGCAAAGGTGATGCAGGCATCGTTTACTGCCTGTCACGTAAAAAGGTCGAAGAGGTCGCCGCGTTTCTCTCCGATCAGGGTTTTCCGGCCTTGCCATACCACGCCGGTCTGCCCAGTGACTTGCGCGCATTCAATCAAAAGCGCTTTCTCAATGAGGAAGGCTTGATCATGGTCGCGACGATCGCCTTCGGTATGGGCATCGACAAGCCCAACGTACGTTTCGTCGCTCATCTCGATCTGCCCAAGTCGCTGGAGGCCTATTACCAGGAGACGGGGCGCGCCGGCCGTGACGGTTTGCCTGCCGATGCCTGGATGGCCTACGGCCTGCAAGATGTAATTTTTCTCAAACAGATGCTTAACAACTCTGAGGGGGATGAGCGGCATAAGCGCGTCGAACAACACAAGCTCGACGCCATGCTGGCGCTGTGTGAAGAAACCCGCTGCCGGCGTCAGTCGCTGCTGGCCTACTTTGATGAAGACATGCCGCAACCTTGCGGGCACTGCGATAACTGCATGGATGGTGTGCAAACCTGGGATGCCACTGAGCCGGCCCGGCAGGCGCTGTCGGCAATTTACCGCACCGGCCAGCGCTACGGCGTTGGGCATTTGGTGGATGTGTTGCTCGGCCGCGACAACGACAAAATGCGCACCGTTGGCCATCAGCATCTGACGGTATTTGGTATTGGCAAGGCGTTTGCCGAAGGCGAGTGGCGTTCGATGTTCCGTCAATTGGTGGCGCGCGGCTTGGTCGATGTTGACCTCGAAGGCTTCGGAGGGCTGCGTTTGGCCGACAGTTGCCGACCGTTGCTCAAAGGTGAGGTCAGCCTGCAGCTTCGTCGTGATCTCAAACCGCAGCAGAGCGCCAAGGCCTCTAGCAGCGCTGCCAGCCAACTGGTGCGCGGCGAAGAGCGCGGTCAGTGGGAGGCTCTGCGAGCCTTGCGGCGGAAATTGGCCGAAGAGCATGGCGTGCCGCCGTATGTGATCTTCCCGGATGCCACCTTGCTGGAGATGCTGCGAAGCACGCCCAGCACCCTGGCAGAAATGGCCCAGGTCAGTGGTGTGGGCGCACGCAAGCTGGAGCGTTACGGCGAAGCGTTTCTGGCTGTGCTGGGTGCGGCAGATGATGCTCCGCGTGCGGTGGTTGACCTGCGCCACGAGCTGGTCAGTCTAGCCCGCGCCGGTATGACACCCGTGCAAATTGCCGCGCAGCTCAATTGCAGCGAGAAGAATGTCTACAGCCTGCTGGCGGAAGCCATAGGCCGTCAGCAGCTGTCTCTGGAACAGGCGTTGGATGTGCCCGAGGCATTGCTCGGTGAAATTCAGGATGCGTTTCTGGATGGCGAAGGTGAGCTGCCGCCGGTAGCCGCCATTAGCGAGCAATTTACGGGTCGGGTTGAGCTGGGCATTCTGCATTGCGTGCGCGCGGCTTTGCAGGCGGAATTCGAAGCCTGAGGGGTGGCCTGGCCCGCAATGGGTTCGGCTTGTGGCGCTGAGTGTGAGCGGCTAAGGTGATTTCAGCCATTTTGCTGCAGAGGTTACGGTGCCGCTTCCCCATGCCTGGCTTGATGATGTTCGCCCCAGCCCCTATGCCGACCAGCTCGCCTTGGGGTTTCGCCTGCTGCGTTTCTCCCGGCCGCTGGAGCAGGAATACCGTGACTACCTGAGCCACGATACCTTCGAGCTGAAGCGTATTGCCTTGAGCGTGGGCATTCTGGTGTGGCTGGCCTTTGCCGGGTTCGATTTCGTGCTGATCAAGGCGCCCGAGGTGTGGTGGATGCTGGCCATCCGCCTTGCCGTTTTATTGTTGCTGTGTCTGTTCGGCGGGCTGCTGATTCAGCGCAAGCACGTTCACCTGTTGCAGCCGTTGAGTCTGGTCAGCCTGTTGGCGCTGGGCGCGGCGGCGTCCTTTGTGGTTGGCATTGCCCACCGTGTTGATCCCAGTTACCCCTATGAGGGGTTGTTGCTGGTCTGTATGGCTGCCTACTTTCTGGCGGGTCTACGTCTGATCGAAGCGTTGTGCTGTTCCTTGCTGGTGCTGCTGGTCTACGTCTGCGTCGAACTGCTGGTAGCCAGTGTGCCGGTGCCACGGATGATCAATAACACCCTGTTTCTGCTGTTCGGCAACCTGATGGGCGCGGTGGGTTGTTACCTGCTGGAGTTCAAGTCCCGTGAGCACTTTTTAATCAGCCGGTTAATGCGTGTGCTGGCTGATCACGACAGCCTGACCGGCTTGCATAACCGTCGCAGCTTCAACCGCCAGTTCGAGCGTCTGTGGCGCCAGGCCCAGCGTGAGCAGCATTGCCTGGCGCTGCTGTTGTGTGATGTCGACCACTTCAAGGCTTACAACGATCATTACGGCCATCAGGCTGGCGACAACGTGCTGCAGCGTCTTGGCAGCCTGTTGCAGGATGCGGCGCGGCGGCCGTTGGATATGGCCGTGCGCCTGGGTGGCGAAGAGTTTGCCGTTCTGCTTTATGACATCGGTGAACACGAAGCTCGGCATCACGCCGAAGCGCTGCGCCAAACCCTGCAAACACTGAATATCGAGCATGCCGGTTCCGACACCGCGAGCATGTTAACCATGTCGATTGGTATCGCCTGCATTCAGCCCGGCGAAGGCGGTGCGCTGGCGCAGCTCTACGAGCATGCGGACCGTGCGCTCTACGAAGCCAAGGCGTTTGGCCGTAATCAGGTTGTGGCCTGAGACTCTGTTTACGATCTGCTGCGCCTGGGCCCTGCTGCATTAAAAACAGACGTTGCAGTGCGTGTGGCCGATTTTGCCGCTGTGCTTGGCGTGTGCGGTGAATGCCGGCGCGCTAGCGGCGGTGCTAGCATCGCTGAAGTTTCCTTTGAGTACAGAGCCCCATGGATCGATTGATTCAGGCCAACGGTCAACCACACTACGGCATCTTTCCCGCCGCGCCGGGGCTGGTCAATTACCGTGATTTTGATTTTCGCTCGCCCATGGGGCGCAAGCTGGGTGCGTTGGCCAAGTGGCGGCGTTTCCATCAATTTCAGTATTTCGGTTTGATCAGTGATGAGCTGATTGGCGGCTGTGCGCTGGCCAATCTCAGCCTGTTGGGCGTGGGCTTTGTCTACCTGTTTCATCCCGCGAGCGGACGGATGATTGAGCGTCAATTCAAACTGCCGTTGGGCTTTGGCAGCCAGTTCTCGCAGACGCCCGATCAGGGTGTGTGCGAGCTGCGCAGTGGAGGCAACCTGCTGCGCCTGGAAAACAGTGCCGCATCGAAGGAAAAACGCCTGCTGGTGGAACTGGATGACGGCACCCACATCGAGGCCTGTTTCTCCGAGGCAGAGCCTGCTTTTCAACCGATGTGCATTAACACGCAGGCGGGCATCAATGGCTGGGTCTATGCGCAGAAAGTGGCGGGAGTGCGTTGTACCGGGCAGGTACGCAGCGCGCTGGGGGATTTCGATCTGGAGAAGATCGGCGCATTCGCTCACCACGACTGGTCGGCCGGTTATATGCGGCCGGAAACGCACTGGAACTGGGCCTGCCTCTCTGGTCAGGCAGGTGAGCAGCGGGTCGGGCTGAACCTGTCCTGCGGGGTCAATGAAAGCAGCTTTACCGAAAACTGTTTCTGGCTAGACGGTGAACTGCTCAAGGTCGATACGGTGCGGTTTGACTTTGACCGCGATCAGCCGCTGCAACCCTGGTTGATAAACTCCTATGACGGCCAGGTGGAACTGCGTTTCGAGGGCCGTGGTCTGCACAAGGAACGGCTGAACGTGGGGCTGCTGGCGAGCAACTTCAAACAGATTTTCGGCCAGTTCAGCGGCGTGTTGCGCCCGACTGGCCGGCCCGAAGTGCGCATCGATAACCTCTGGGGCTTTGTTGAAGATCAGTATGTAAAGTGGTGACTAGCAGGCCGTTGAAAACTACCTGCGTTGGCAATACTGCGTTAAAAACAGGCTCGGAATGCTCATTTACACCAGTAAACTCCGCTACCTCGCCGCTTTGACCAGCCGGAGGCTGTTACTACGTAGCGCCTTGTCTTGCCGGCCTCGCCTACGTTTCAACGACTCGCTAGGTCTTTTGCAGGCTTGCCTCGCTAAAAGGGTTATGGTTAGCTGGCTAATAATTAGTTTTTTATAGTTAAGAGCCGTCGTCCATGTCGCATACCGATCAACACCGTTTTGCCATGCAAGTTGCCCAACTCTCACGCGCCTGGCGCGCCGAACTGGATCGTCGCCTGGTCGGCCTGGGCCTGTCCCAAGCGCGCTGGTTGGTGCTGCTGCACTTGGGGCGCTTTGCCGAATTGCCGACTCAGCGTGAGTTGGCGCAGAGCGTTGGCGTTGAAGGGCCGACCCTGGCGCGCCTGCTCGACAGCCTGGAAGCCCAGGGCTTGGTGAGCCGTCAGGCAGTACCGGAAGACCGTCGCGCGAAGAAGATTGCCCTCAGCCCACAGGCCCGTCCGCTGATTGAGAAGATCGAAGCGATCTCCGCGCAACTGCGCCAGGAAGTGTTCGCCGGTATCGATGAAGACGAATTGCGCCGCTGCCAGAAGGTCCACGCCCAGGTATTGAGTAACCTGGAAAAGCGCTAATGCGTGACGACCTGCAGGCCCTGCAGCAACGCTTCGGTCCGCGTTACCCGCAGTGGCTGCTGGCGTTGCTGATGGTTGGCAGCATGGCCATGGTGCTGGCCTCTACCAGTATCAATGTCGCGTTGCCGGCAATCATGGCGGACTTCTCCATCGGCCGGCCGCTGGCGCAGTGGTTGTCCACCGGGTTTCTTGCGGCTATGACCGCTGGCCTGCTGCTGGCCGCCTGGGCTCAGGCGCGCTTCGGCGCCCGACGTACGGCACAATTCGGCCTGCTGCTGTTTATCCTAAGTTCGCTATTGGCGCTGGTGGCTCACGCCGCCTGGCAGCTGATCGCGCTGCGCATCGTGCAGGGCTTGTGCGCTGGGCTTGTGCAGCCGTTGGCCATGGTATTGATCTTTCGCGTATTCGCTGACGGCGGCCGCGGTATGGCATTGGGCATGTACGGCCTGGGGGTAATGCTGGCGCCGTCGCTGGGGCCTGGGATTGGCGGTTATCTGGTTGATCATTTTGGTTGGCCGTCGATCTTCTGGATGCCGCTGCCGATGTGCCTGCTGGCCCTGCTCGCGGGGCAGTGGTTGTTGCCCAGTGAGCGTGAGCGCAGCACACCGCGCCTGGATATTCCGGCGTTTGCTCTGCTCTGTGTGGCGATATTCGCCGCGTTAGGCTTTTTGGCTGAAGCGCAACGCTTTGCTTGGAGTGCCCCCCGTGTCTGGTTGCCAGGTGCTGCAGCACTACTGACCGGTACCGCGTTTGTGCTGCGCAGTCGCCGCGCCGCTCACCCTTTACTACCGCTTGCTTTATGGCGGCATGCCGGGTTTCGCAGTGCCAGTTGGGTCGCGTTGACTTTGGGGCTGGGGCTGTATGGTTCGACCTACCTCATACCGCTGTATCTGCAGACTGTCGAAGGTTTTAGCGCCGGACGTTCAGGGATGCTGTTGTTGCCGGCCGGGTTGTTGATGGGCATGGCGTCCTTTCTCGGCGGCTGGCTCAGTGATCGGTTATCTGCGGCTGTGCTGCTGAGTGCCGGTCTGCTTATTTTTGCATTGTCGGCAGCGGGGTTGGCCTGGGTCGATTCGGGTGCCTCATTCCTCGTCTTGTGTTTCTGGGCCAGCGTCGGGCGTATTGGCTTGGGGATACTTCTGCCAGCATTGAGCACCGGTTCGCTGGATATCCTCAGTCCCGATGAGTTGGCCCAGGGCGCCGGCGCTATCACCTTTGTGCGGCAACTCGGTGGCGCATTTGGGGTGAATTTGCTGACCTTCTTTCTGGAATGGCGACACAGCGCTGAAGGCGGCGACCAGTGGGCTGAAATGCTGGCCTTCAAACAAAGCTTCTGGCTCGTGGCGGGGGTGTTCGCTGTCACGGTATTCGCAGCGTGGGGCGTCAAGTCAGCGAGACGCTGACAGCTGCATGACAGTGTGACGGTGTTGTCATTTTCTTGACTGAAAGCCTATGCTGGTTCATAGGCTGTGTTTTTGCCGAACAGCGCTGGTTTTTTGTATGCAGTTCGCCGCCCCCAATATCATGCCCCAGCCGGGTTAAACATGGAGCGTGCTTCCCAAGGCAACATTTGCCGTCTTTAAGAACTCTCGCAAGCGCAGGAAGCGCACGTTGTATGCCTGTAGTGGCGAGGGCAGGAGGCGGATTCACCGGGAGTGTTTTTATGGCAAAGGTTCGTCAACTACTGATCGGTCTGGCTTCCGGGTCGGCCCTTTATTCGGGGCTGGTTCCAGCCGTTGGCCTGGGCGAAATCACCTTGCATTCGGCGCTCAGTCAGCCGCTGGATGCCGAAATCGAATTATTTGATGTGGGCGATCTGAGCGACGCCGATATGCGCGTGCGCCTCGCTCCAGCTGAGGTATTCAGCCGATCCGGGGTTGATCGGCTGTATTTCTTCAATGACCTACGTTTCACCCCGTTGCTGCGTGGCGGAAAAAGTGTGATTCGCGTGGTATCTACTCAGCCGGTACGCGAGCCTTACCTGAACTTTATCGTCGAAGTGGCACGTCCCAATGGTCAGCTATACCGCGAGTACACGGTGCTGTTGGACCCCCCCAGCTCTGCGGCCTATCGCAGCCTGGCCGCGCCTGCTGGCGCAGTTGAGCAAGCCGAGTCGCGTGCAGTGCCTGTCGAACGTGCACGCCCAGCAGTATTGCCAGCGGCGCAACAGGGTCAGCGCTACACCGTCATCAGCGGTGACAGCCTGTGGAAAATTGCTACTCGCCTGAGTGCCGCTGAAGGGCAGGTTGCCCCCCACGCACTGATGAGTGACATCCATGCGTTGAACCCCCAAGCCTTTATAAATGGCGACATCAATCGCCTGCGTGCCGGTGCGCAATTGTTATTGCCCGATAGCGTCGGCTCTGTAATGGCCGAACCGACTGCAGCGGTAGCGGACGTGCAAGTTGCGACACCTCCTGAAGTGGCAGCAGTGGCGAGTCCTGAACTGCCGACCGGTCGGGAGGCTGAGTTGTTGCTTCAGGAACAGCTTCGCGTCGAGCAAGAGCTGGCCAGCCAGACCGCAGAGACCTTGCAGTTGCAACAAAGCCTCGCGCAGCTGGGGTTGCAGGTGCAGCAGTTACAAGAGCAGATGGACGCCAGGGATCAGCAGATTGCTGGGTTGCAAGCCGAGTTGGCAGCTCGCCGTGCGAATGTTGAAGCCAACACGGCGCCTGCCCCTGTATTAAACACAGAAAAATCGCCGGCTACAGGCGACACTGACAACCGTTGGCTGGCGATTATCGCCGGCCTGTTAACGCTGTTATTGGCCGGTGTGGCGGGCTTACTCTGGCGTGGCAGAAAACTGCTCAAGCCTGCACCTGTAACGGCCGCCACCGCACCTGTAGCCGTCACACCTAAGGCGCAAAGTGTTCCGCTTATCGTCCCGGCGGACCCGGTTACCCTCGCTGTGCGTGACGTGCCACGTAGCGGGCCAGTGTGGCCCGCAGCGGGTGAAGATGCCCTGCAAAGCGCTAATGTGTACATCGCCTATGGTCGCCTGAGCGAGGCTGCAAGCACCTTGCGCAAGGCCTGGGAGGCGCAGCCGCAACGCAGTGATATTGGTTTTCGGCTACTTGAAGTGCTGGCTTTGTTGGGTGATGCCCACGGCTTTGTTGCACACGAAGCGCGGGTGCGCGCATCCGGCTTTAACCCGGCGCGTATCGACGAGCTGAAGGCACGGCACGCCGGGTTGTTCAGTGCGCCGCCCAGCAGTCTGCTTGAGGATGTGGTGCTGCAACTTGATGAAGCCGAAGAGCAGCCATTTGAGAGCGCCGCCAATGACGGTCAGCTCAATCTGGATGACATGTCCCTAGACGCTGACTGGGATCTAGTCAGCCCTTTTGCTCCGGCTACGCAGAAAAAGTCGGCGGATGAGACCCAGAGCGATGCTGCAGCTAAACGCAAGGGTGCGGACATCTTTGACGTGTCGGGCAGTCGTGACGCGCGCAGCCCGTTTGCCGCCTCCATGTTGGTGGAGGAAACACCTCATGGCGATTGGGATGGTGAGGAGTTCAATGTGGCATTGCTGGATGATCTCGATCAGCTTGCCGGCAGCCGCGATAATCTTTCCAAGCTGAACATGGCGCTGGCCTATATCGAGCAGGGCAGTTTGGACAGTGCCTGCGAAATCCTCAATGAGGTGATTAATGAGGGTGATGAACAGCAGATACAGGCGGCCCGCCAGCTGCTGGCTAAAATCGCCTGATTTAATAGGCTAACAAAAACGCCCGCGTGCCATTGGTCGCGGGCGTTTTTGTTAGCCGAAAGGGGCGAGGTGCACGTTATCATCGATTTTTCATCAGTTATGAGCACCTCAATGCCCAGCCGCAAAGTCGAAGTAGTCATTACCTATTGCACCCAGTGCCAGTGGTTGCTGCGCGCTGCCTGGTTGGCCCAGGAGTTGTTGTCGACCTTCAGTGATGATCTATCTCGGGTCAGCCTTGAACCCGGCACTGGCGGCGTGTTTCGTATCACCTGCGATGCTGTACAGATATGGGAGCGCAAAGCCGACGGAGGTTTTCCCGAGGCCAAAGTACTCAAGCAGCGCGTGCGTGACCAAATCGATCCCGCAAGGGATCTGGGTCATAACGACCGGCCTAATAGCTGAGCGGGGTTAACTCCTGCTGGGGCAGGGAACCTAACGGGCTTGGTTATTAAAGAGGTGCGATCATGCGGTTGTCATGCAGCAATTGGCGAAATTGTTCCAGTGGTACTGGTTTGCTGAATAGGTAGCCTTGGTAATGGTGGCAGCCTTGTTGCTGGAGAAATGCCAGCTGATCAGTCTGCTCAACCCCCTCGGCAATTATCTCCAGCCCCAAGCTGCGCGCCATGGCGACGATGGCACGGATAATTTCGGCGTCGTTGGCATCCTGAGTAGCGTCGCGCACGAAGGACTGATCAATCTTCAATACATCCACCGGCAGGCGTTTGAGGTAGGTCAGTGAGCTGTAACCGGTGCCGAAGTCATCCATGGCGAACGTCACGCCGAGGCGTTTGAGGCGATTCATTTTGGCGATGGTGTCGTCAATGTTTTGAATCACGATGCCTTCGGTGATTTCCAGCTTGAGCATCGTGGCCGGTAACTGGCTGCTGGCCAGGCTGCTTTCAACGCGTTCGACAAAGTCATGCTGACGGAACTGCCGAGGGCTGATGTTTACGCACAGGCTGAACTGAGTGACGTCGACCAGGTGCTGTTGCAGGAGTTGGGCACAGGCATGGCAGGCTTCGGCGAGCACCCAGCCGCCCACTTCGAGAATGAGCCCACTTTCTTCGAGAATATGAATAAACAGCGCAGGCGACTGTGTTCCCAATGTTGGGTGCATCCAGCGCAGCAGCGCTTCTGCGCCAATAATCTGGTTATTGCGTGCATCCACCTGGGGTTGGAAGTACAGCTCGAACTCACCCCGGGCAAGGGCGAGGCGCAGGTCGTTTTCCATGCGCAGGCGTTCGCTGGCGGCCTTTTGCATGGTATTGCGAAACAATTGGATGGTATTGCGCCCTGAATCTTTGGCGCGGTACAGGGCGATGTCAGCGCGTTTCAGCAGATCGGCCGGGGTGTCGCCATGGTCAGGAATCAGGGCGATGCCGATGCTCGGGGTGACTTGCAGTTGGTGGCCGTCGAGCAGCATGGGTTCAGCCAGCAGTTGGCGCAGCTTCTCGGCCACGGCACGCACGTGTTGCACGACGGTCGCGCGCTTGCCTTCGAGGCCGGAAATCAGCACGACAAATTCGTCGCCGCCAAGGCGTGCCACCGTATCTTCCTGGCGCACGCTGGCTTCCAGCCGTGCAGTCACAAGTTTGAGCACGGCATCACCCACCGGGTGGCCAAGTGAGTCGTTGATATGCTTGAAGTGGTCGAGATCGATAAACAGCAAGGCGCCGCGCAGCTCGTGGCGCTTGAGTAGGGATATCTGTTGAGTCAGGCGGTCAAGCAGTAGTGCACGATTGGGTAGGTTAGTCAGTGAGTCGTGGTAAGCCAGGTGCTGCACTTGGGCCTGAGCATTTTTCAGTTCGCTGATATCACGGGCGGTGAGTAGCAGGCAGGGCGTTTTATTGAGCTCGATAGCTTCAACCGAGACCTCGACCAGTTTGACCGTGCCATCGCGGTGCTTGCCGTGCATCTCCATATGGTAGACGTGACCGTCGCGCTTCAGTTTTTCCACCATCAGCTCGCGCTCAGCAAGGTCGGCCCAAACATCGAGATCCTTGGCGCTGCGACCAATCACCTCCTCGGAGGTGTAACCGGTTAGGCGGCTAAAGCCCTCGTTGACTTCGATATAGCGTGCGCTATCACGCTCGGTGATGGTGATGGCATCTGGGCTTGAGTGGAACGCCAGCGCAAATTTCTCCTGGCTAGCTTGCAGCTCGGTCTGCGCTTTTTGTCGCTCGCTGATATCGCGGAAAGTGGTAAGGATGCAGCGCTGATTGCTGACCAACACAACACGCGATGAAACGACGCAGGTGATGATCTGGCCGCTCTTATCGCGGTAGTCCGCGATCTCGTTGTCCAGCAATTGTTCGCGTTTAAGTTTCCCGGCTAGACGATTGCGTTGCTGTCTGTCGGCCCACAAATCTATATCGGTCATTCTGCGCCCGACCACTTCTTCTGGCTGCCAGCCAAAGGTCTGACTGAAGCTTGCGTTGATTTCCAACGTGAGGCCGTGAGGCAGAGTAGTGAGGGCGATGGGGTCGGGGCTGGCTTGAAACAGGCTGGCGAACTTGGCTTCCGAGGCGGCTAAACTCTGTTCGCGGCGAACGCGCTCGCTGATATCAATAAGAATGCCGGCCATGCGCTCTGGTTTGCCGTCGGCGTCGCGATAAAGCTTGGCGGTACTTTCCAGGTAGTGCACCTCCTTGTTGCCATACACCGCCCGGTAGGTGACTTGGTATTCCTCGGTAAGCCCCCGTGCCAGGTTATTGAAGTGCTTACGCATGGCATGGCGATCTTCCATTGGGACAAAACTGAAGAATTTGCGGAAGTCGTCATGAAAGGGTTCCTCTGCCAAACCGTGCAACTTTGAGGCGCGGGCGGAGCCGAACAGCATGTTGCTGGGGATGTGCCAGTCCCAGGTGCCAAGGTCAGCGGAGTCCAGAGCCAGGTTAAGGCGCTCCTGGCTATCAAGTAGGGCTTGTTCCTGTTGGCGTTGCTGGGTGATGTCGCGAAGAGACAGCACCAGGCAGGGAAGGCCTTCCAGAAGTATTTCACCGCCAAATAGCTGGTTTCTGCGGATGCTGCCGTCACGGTGGTAGAGCAGGACTTCCAAGCCGCTGAGGCTATTGCTCTTGGCTGCGTCGATCATTCGCTGGCGGTCTTTTAAGCATGACCAGATGCCCATTTCGAGGGAAGTACGGCCGAGGGTTTCCTCGCTGCTCCAGCCAAACTGGCGCTCGAAACCGGCATTGACCTCTAGAAAGCGGCCACTGGCCTTATCGGTTATCACCACGGCGTCGGGGCTGTAATGGAAAGCCTGAGCGAATTTTTCTTCGCTGCTGCGCAAGGCTTGTTCGCGCGATTGCTGGTTGCTGATATCGCGGATTACGCCCATTACCCGCTGCTTGCCGTCGGCGTCCTGTTGCAGGCTGCCGCTGATTTCTAGCCAATGCAGGCTGCCATCGGGCCAATAGATGCGGTGGCGGAATGCCCGGTCGGTTGGGTTGCCCGCCAACAGCCGTTCGAACAGACGCAATACCTCAGGGCGATCCTCTTCTGGAATCAGCTCGATATAGTCGATGCGTTGTTGCAGAGGTTGCTTGGGATCCAGGCCGAACAAGGCTTGCGCCCCGCGCGACCAGCTGACTCGACCGCTTTCGATGTCCCAATACCAGGTGCCCAGTTTGGCGCCGTTGAGCGCACGCAATAAGCGCGGGGCATCGTTCCAAGTGCTTTCAAATTCGGCAGGATCGAGTGCCGGAATAAAGGGCAGGGGTGGACGGCGATCACTGGGTTTAGCCACTAACAACTCTTCCTTTACATGCGTGGGTTTCGTGGTCGTTGGCTAAGCAACTGGGCTGAGTCATGCAGAAACCTTTCTTATCGTTATGAGCCCACGTTAGCCCTTAGGCCCAGGCCTATGCAAGGTCATCACGTTGGGTATCGAGTAGGTTCATAAAGGCCCGCGCGGCATTCGACAGGGTGCGTTCGGTATGGGTGATGTAGCCCAGCTGGCGGGTTAGCTGGATGCCGGGTAACGGTAGGCGTGCCACCTGCTCATCGAGCATGGTGCGCGGCAGTACGCTCCAGGCCAGGCCAATCGACACCATCATTTTGATGGTCTCTAGGTAATTGGTGCTCATGGCGATGTTGGGGGTTAACCCCTGAGCTTCGAACAGGCGTCGCACAATATGGTGGGTAAAGGTGTTGCCGCCGGGAAATACCGCCGGATGATGAGCCACATCGGCCAGGCTGACCGTGCCACTGCGGGCTAATGGGTGCTCGGGGGCGGCAACAAAATCCAGTGGGTCGTCCCAAACGGGCACGGCATGTACCGGCCTGCGGGTTTCTGGGGCCAGGGTGATGACGGCCAGTTCGGCGCGACCATGCAACACCTCCTCATAAGCCACTTCAGAATCAAGAAACTGGATATCCAGCGCTACCTGCGGGTGTGCGCGGGTAAAGGCGCGCAGCAGCGGCGGCAAGCGGTGTAGGCCAATATGATGGCTGGTGGCCAGGGTTAAGCGACCGCTGATCTCGCCGTTCAGGTTGGTCAGCGCACGGCGCGTATCATCCAGCACATTGAGAATCTGATAGGCCCGCGGCAGCAGTGCGCGGCCGGCCTCGGTCAGGCTGACTTCGCGGCCCAGGCGATCGAACAGGCGTACATTGAGCTGCTGCTCCAGGCTGGCAATACGCTTACTCACCGCAGGTTGGGTCAGGTATAGGCGTTCCGCTGCCTCAGAAAAGCTGCCGAGCTCGGCGATGGCGATAAAAGCATTCAGGGTGGCGAGGTCCATGCGGCTGGTCCTGATAGTGGTTGGGCGTTGTGCACGCTTACTTATATTCCTTTTGGGAATCCTTTGGATGAAAAATATGAATTTGAGTAATTGATCTCAAGCCCATAGGATTACCCCATAAGCCAAAGGGCTATTTGCCCAGGTATAGAAAGGGCACTTCTTAAAACGTAGGCGAGGCAGCCAGCGCAAGGCAAAAGCAGGCGAAGAAGCGGAGTTTACGTGGTGTAAATGAGTATTCTGAGTCTGCTTCTAACGCAGCGATGGCAGCGCAGGTAGTTTTAGAGGTGCCCGAAAGACGCTGATGAGGGAAAGCTGATGGCCGGCAAAACGCTCTACGACAAACTCTGGGAAATGCACGAAGTGAAGCGCCGTGACGATGGTTCGTCGCTGATCTACATCGACCGTCATATCCTCCACGAAGTGACCTCGCCGCAGGCCTTTGAGGGTTTGCGTCTGGCCAGCCGTAAGCCGTGGCGCATCGATGCCAACATCGCCACCCCCGATCACAACGTACCGACCACCAAGGCCGAACGTCAGGGCGGCCTGGAAGCCATTGCCGATGAAGTGTCGCGCATTCAGGTGCAAACCCTGGACGAGAACTGCGATGCCTTCGGTATTCTCGAATTCAAGATGAATGACATTCGCCAAGGCATCGTCCACGTGGTCGGTCCGGAGCAGGGCGCTACCTTGCCGGGCATGACTGTGGTTTGCGGCGATTCGCACACCTCCACCCACGGCGCCTTCGGTGCGTTGGCCCACGGCATCGGCACCTCGGAAGTCGAGCATGTACTGGCGACCCAGTGCCTGGTGGCGAAAAAAATGAAGAACATGCAGGTGTTGGTCGAAGGCACGCTGCAGTTTGGTGTTACCGCCAAGGACATCGTGCTGGCCATCATCGGCAAGATCGGTACCGCTGGCGGCAATGGCCACGCCTTGGAGTTTGCCGGCAGCGCCATTCGTGAACTGTCGCTGGAAGGGCGCATGACCATCTGCAACATGTCCATCGAGGCAGGCGCGCGCGTCGGCCTGGTGGCGGTGGATGAAAAAACCATCGCTTACGTTGAAGGCCGTCCGTTTTCCCCGAAAGGTGCGGATTGGACCCAGGCCGTGGCGCAGTGGCGGGATTTGGTGTCCGACGCCGATGCGGTGTTCGACACCGTGGTTGAGTTGCGCGCCGAAGACATCAAACCGCAGGTTAGCTGGGGCACGTCGCCAGAAATGGTCTTGGCCGTCGATCAGAATGTGCCGGACCCGGCGGTTGAAAACGACCCGGTGAAGAAAGACTCGATCATTCGTGCCTTGAAGTACATGGGCCTGCAGGCTAATCAGGCGATCACTGATATCCAGCTTGATCGCGTGTTTATCGGTTCCTGCACCAACTCGCGCATCGAAGACCT
>Ga0115550_1000707_pt1 | contig 27261 bp, 18 predicted proteins | sample COGITO_mtgs_1005_FD_87177 | JGI IMG/M metagenome (GOLD analysis project Ga0115550, IMG submission 87177) | Pelagic marine microbial communities from North Sea - COGITO_mtgs_100511 | ecosystem: Environmental > Aquatic > Marine > Epipelagic | place: Germany:Helgoland, sampling site Kabeltonne... | reverse complement strand
GTAGCCAGCGTTTTCTAATTAAATGAGATGGGTCATAACGAGCTGCTTGTAATTGGGTGTTAAACTTTCTGTCTCTAGGGACGTTACCAACTCCAGAAACATACATCCAGTTTCCATAGTTGCTATGAACATCATAGTCTAGTAATATGGCTTCAAAGTAGGCGGCTCCAATTCTCCAATCTAATTTTAGCTCTTTTGCAAAATAAGAAGCAACGTTTTGTCTTCCTCTATTACTCATCCAGCCTGTTTTTTTTAATTCAATCATGTTGGCGTTTACAAAATCATCTTTTGTTTCACCATCAATCCATTCTTGTATTGTTTTTTTATTCTCACTCCACGAATAATTTTCATGTAATATGCCACCAATTTTAAAAATGCTGTCACCGTGTTTTATTGAAATATATTTAAAATAATCTCTCCAAATCAATTCAAAAATGAGCCAATACGTAGACTGATTCTTAGTTTCTTGTTCTTCAAACTTTTTCACATTCCAATAAATAGTTCTTGCAGAAATACTTCCGTTAGCCAACCAAGGAGAAAATTTTGAACTATAGTCTGTACCTATTAACCCGTTTCTTGTATTTTTATAAAAAGCTAGTTTCTTAGTTTCAAAGAAGTAATTATGTACTCTTTTTAGGGCCTCAGTTTCACCACCTTTAAAAGGAAAAGCTGTTTTGTTTTCTTGCTGTAATGTATCAAAACCTAGTTCTTTTAGTGAAGGAATATTAGTTTTTTCTAAACAAATGTTTTCTGAAGTTAATTTTGAAATCTCAGTTTCATGTCTAATAGTGACATACTTTTCTAACTTTTTCCGAAGGTTTGAGAAGACTTGAGGAATATTTTCAATTTTTAAAGGTATATCTTCAGGATGGTATAAAAACTGGTTGTAAACTTCTTTAATTACAATATTCTTCTCTAGTATTTCTTGAACTGCTTTTTTAGAACTAGCCTCTTCATATGTCCATTCTTTTTGCTTGTAAATAGTATCTATTTGATGGTTTTTGCAAACATCTTTAATTCTATTTTCTGGACTGTCTAAATAGACAAGAAGAGAAATGTTTTTTTTTAATAATTGATGTTGAAGGTCATTTAATGATTCCAGTAGAAATTGTGCTCTAAAGACATCCATTTTTTTAAACCCAAATTTATTTTCTTTAAATAATTTTGGATCTATAAAGTATACCCCAATTATTTTTGAGTGTTTCTCAACTGCAGCAGCAAGCACATCATTGTCAAGAACTCTAAGATCGTTCCCAAACCAAACCAGTCCTGTCATTTTTTTTTTTCAATCAATTGTATTTTTTTTGAGGACTTCTTCTGCATCGTTCACTACAATATTTTACCTGTTCCCAGTTTTTCTCCCATTTCTTTCTCCAGCTGTATGGTTTTTCACAGACCACACAAATTTTCTCAGGTAAGTGCTGTTTTTTCATAGGCTATATTTCAATGATTTTATTAATCATGCCTTTAAAAACAAACCAATGAAGAGGTGTTACCAGATACCAATATAACCTACCCGCAACCCCTTTAGGTCTAAATGTTGCCGTTTGGTATAAAATTCCTTCTTCAATTTTAAATTCTAACCACGCTTCGCCAGGTAGCTTCATTTCTGCATAGAGCAATAATTTTTGTTGTTCTTTATCTGCATATATCACTCTCCAGAAATCTAATGCATCACCGTTAAGTAGTTCGGTGGGGCTTCTTCTTCCTCTTCTTAGCCCTGTTCCACCATAAAATTGATCGATATAACCTCTAATTTTCCATAAGAAAGTTCCGTAATACCAACCATTATCGCCTCCTATAGACCAAATTTTATTGATGGTTTTTTCTGAATCGAGAACATTCCGTTGTTTAAAATCTTTAAAGCACCCATAGCTAGGAACATTAATATATTTATGGATATAATTTTGCAGATTTCCACTGCTGATGTATGAATCTTTCCAACTAGAAATGATGCTGTTTTGTTCTATTTTGACAAAAGCTAATTCTACAGCTTTTTTATAATTCATTGGTTTCACCCCTAATATTGAATTGATAGCAGATTTTTCTCCAATAATTTGAATCCCCATACTATTTACTAATGTAGAAGCTAATTTATAAGAGGTAGAAGTTACGAAGTATAACCAATAAGACGAAAGCTTGGGCGTCATTATTGGTACTGTAACAATAGTTCTTTTTAGACCGCGAACTTTTGCAAATTGCAGTAACATTTCTTTGTAGGTTAGTATCTCTGGGCCAAAGATGTCATAAGATTTATGATACAATTCTTTTTTACCAATGGCATTCGATAAAAATGATAAAACATCTCGAACACCAATTGGTTGTGTTTTGGTATTTAGCCATTTTGGAGCAATCATAAAAGGTAGTTTTTCAACTAAATCTCTAATTATTTCAAACGAAGAACTACCAGACCCTACAATAACACCCGCTTTAAATGTAGTTAATGCATACTTGTTAGAATGAAGCTTTTTTTCTACGTTTTTTCTAGAGAGTAAATGCTTAGAAAGCTTGGTGTCGTTTGTAATTCCACTGAGGTAAATGACTTGCTTTACAGTTGTCTTTTCTAAAGCACGTTTAAAATTAAAAGCACAGCGTTCCTCTAAAATATGAAACTCTTTTGCGGAGTTAGACATAGAGTGAATGAGGTAAAAAGCAATATCAAAATCTAATGGGATTGAATTTAACGAATCTGCCTTTAAAAAATCTATTTCAATAAATTCTATGTTCTCTTCCTTTGCATATAATTGCTCAATTCTAGCAATATCTCTTACAGTGCATATTAGATGATGGCCTTCGTTTAATAAAATGGGAATTAAACGTTTTCCTATATAACCAGTTGCTCCTGTAATGAGAATTCTCATACTATTTCATTGTATTTAATTTCTTAGGTCTTTGGTAGTCAAATCGAGAACTATTCTTTGCAACAGCATAGGCATCTAAACCATTAATGGCAGCAACTTTTCCTTTTACCAAGTCTAAAAATCCATCTTCCTGTAAAATATCATCCTTTACATAGAGATTTTTGATCTCTGCAATGATGTGAATTACATTGTTTGATTTAATATGATATTGCTCTACAAACCTCATTTCCATTTGAACTGGAGATCCTTTTACAAAAGGGGCTATACAATTATTGTGATATTCAGCCTCTAATTCTGTGATGTCAAACTCTGATATTTCTTCTTCATATTTAGCAGAGGTATTATGTGCATCTTTTAAAATATCTTCATAAACATGATTAATTGTAAATATACCAGATTCCAGAATGTTTTTGTAGGTATCTCTTGGAACGGTTGTGGGTCTTACTATAAAACCTAGCGTTGGAGGGTTAGACCCTAAATGAGTTACTGAACTAAAAACAGCAACATTAGTAATGCCTTCTTTAGAGATAGATCCTATTAGGTTTGCAGACTTGTAGCCAGAGCATGAATTAATTAAATTAATTTTTTTAATCTTTTCTAGGTCGTTTATTTGGTCTGTGTTGAAATGCATTTATAGTTTTTTGTAATTATTAATTTGAATCTCGTTTGCTTTTAAATCAAACATTAGATTGTAAAGACCAAAGAAAGTTCTATTAATATAAATAAAATGTTTTGATCCTCTGTTTCCATTCATTTTTCTAAGCTCAGTACTTTTACTGTATCTTTCGCCAAGTTCTGTAATTTTTCGAAAGAAAAGAGGGTCAGAAAAATCAAATACTTCTTGATTGAATGGTTTTGTAAAGAGACTTAGTAATTCATAAAATAATTCTTTAAAAAAATCAATTTCTTCAGGTGAATCATCTTCTCTTAAAATTTCTAATTCGTATAACTTTTTTAGGAAAAATTCAGGATTTTCTATGTTTTCCTCAATTGCTAACTCAAAATAAGGAACATAGAATTCAGTTGGAATTGATTTCATACAACCAAAATCTAACGCTATTAAATCACCTTCTTTAGATACTAGAAAATTTCCTGGATGTGGATCTGCATGAACTTTTTTTAAGTTGTGCAGCTGGTGCATGTAAAAATCCCACAATGCTTGTCCTAGTTTGTTAGAGAGCTCTTTATTATTATTATTATTATTATAAGCGGTAAACTCAGAAAGATGTTCACCTTTCATCCAATCCATGGTAATAATTCTATCTGATGAAATTTCAGGATAGTAACTTGGAAATTTTAAGTTTGGAATGTGCTTACATTTATCAACTATTTCTCTACTCTGATCTAGTTCTAGAATATAATTAGTTTCTTCTACTAGCTTGTCTTCAACTTCTTTAAAATATTTATCAGAATCTTTGCCTCTAATATTAAACATTTTTACAGCGATTGGTTTTACCAAAGATAAATCTGAAGCGATACTATCTGCAACACCGGGGTATTGAATTTTGACAGCCAATTTTTTTCCATATTTTTCAGCTTCATGAACCTGACCAATACTTGCCGCATTTATAGATCTAGCATTGAATTTATCATAAATTTGGTCAGGATGTTTCCCAAAATATTTTTTAAATGTTTTAATTACCAATGCAGGAGATAATGGCGGAACTGAAAATTGTGCTAGGGAGAATTTTTCAACATAAGCTTGAGGTAGAATACTCTTTTCCATACTCAGCATTTGAGCAACTTTTAAAGCACTTCCCTTTAATTTTTTTAAACCATCATAAATATCTTCTGCATTGTTTTCATTAAGACGTTGTTTCGCTTCTTCTTCGGTTTTAGTGATTTTATCACCATAATATTTTAAGTAATTTACACCAACTTTAGCACCTGTTTGAACCATTCTTGTGGCTCTTTGAATTTTAGATGTGGGGATATTGTCTATGGTTTTCATTCAGCTTATTTGTTGTGAATTTTTTCTTTAAATAAAAACTTACCAAAATCAATAATACTTTTTAAAGGAGTTGTATCTATAAGATCAAAACTTGCTTTAACAGATTTTTCAATAAAAATATCTGTTTTTTCAAAAGATGAAGAAGTGTCATCTAACCAAAATTTCATGGTAACCAAAAGCTGAAACCAAGCAGACTCTTTTAAAGATCTTAGCTGCAACTTTTCTAATCGTTCTTCTTTTAAATCAATTGTTTGTATATCTAAATTTTCTATATACTCAGAAAAAGATTTTTTTAGCTCAGATAATGCTTCTATTGATTTTAATTGATTCTTATTGCCAGCTATTGCATGAACAACATAACTTCTGTTGGCAGTTAAGTTTTCAAAAAAGGTATAGTAAAAACTTAACAGCTTGTTGCGAGCATCAAAACCTCCGTAGTCTTCACTCTTTTCTAGAAGAGTAATTGTGTTGTTAAAAAAGGCCTTAAAAACTCCTTTTTCAATTGCATCAAAAGAACCAAAGTGTTTATAAAATAATGCTTCTTCAAAATTATTTTCTTTAGCAAAGCTATAGACAGATGAAGGTTGTTTGTTGTGATTTAGGACATCATCCATATACCATGAAATAATGTCGTTTTCTGTGATGTTTTTCTTTTTTGCCATGACGTTTAATTACGGTATAAAAATACGAAATGTTTAATGTTTGAAGAAATATATTAAACAAAATGATTTGTTAAAATTCATAAAATAAACTTCAGTAAATTAATTGGTTTTAGAGGATAAGATTAGTAGTTATTGTAAAGATATATAATCCTGAAAATGGTTTTGATGCTAATAGAAGCCCAGCTCCCTTTGGTCGTTACCTCTTTTTTTTGTAAACATGTTTTTAAGTAAGCTCAAACACATGCACAAAAAAAAGCCTTGTATCTACAAGGCTTCTTCTTATTGTCGGGGTGGCAGGATTCGAACCTGCGACCTCCTCGTCCCAAACGAGGCGCGATAACCGGGCTACGCTACACCCCGAAATAATTTCGGTTTGCAAATCTACAGTATTATTTCTACACTCTAAAATTATAACCAGAAATAACTTTTTTTAATTGATGAAAACTTTATAATTGTTGAGATTGAACTTAGTTAATAATTAATTAAAAATATAATTAATTTCAATCTTGTAGAAAATCAAAAAAAATTACATTTGTAATTGTTAAAATAAAAATATAATGTCTGAAAATATTGAAAAAATAAAATGTCTAATCATAGGCTCTGGTCCTGCTGGTTACACTGCTGCTATATATGCTGCCAGAGCAGATATGAAACCTATAATGTATACAGGTCTTCAAATGGGGGGGCAGCTAACAACAACAACCGAGGTAGATAATTTTCCAGGCTATGCAAATGGTACAGATGGCCCAGCTATGATGGAAGATTTAAAGCATCAAGCAGAGCGTTTTGGTACTGAGGTTCGTTTTGGAATGGTAACTGAAGTAGTTTTAAGTACTGAGGTAGGAGGTATTCATCATATCACTGTAGATGGCTCTAAAAAAATTGAAGCAAATACTGTTATTATTTCTACTGGAGCTACTGCAAAATATTTAGGATTAGAAAGCGAACAACGATTAATTGGAGGAGGTGTGTCTGCATGTGCAACCTGTGATGGATTCTTTTACAAAGGACAAGATGTAGTGGTTGTTGGTGCTGGAGATACTGCTGCTGAAGAAGCAACGTATTTAGCAAATATTTGTAAAAAGGTTACTGTATTGGTTCGTAAAGACTATATGAGAGCTTCAAAAGCAATGCAACACAGGGTAAACAAAACAGAAAACATAGAGGTATTATACAATACCGAATTAGATGAGGTTTTAGGAGATAATGTAGTAGATGGGGTCAGAGTAGTTAATAATATTTCTGGAGAAAAAAATGAAATATCTGTAATGGGCTTATTCATAGCAATTGGTCACAAGCCAAATACCGACTTATTTAAAGGTGTATTAGATATGGACGAAACAGGCTACTTAATAACTGAAGGAAAAACAACAAAAACTAACTTACCAGGGGTTTTTGCTGCAGGAGATGTTCAAGATAAAGAATATAGACAGGCGGTTACAGCAGCAGGAACGGGCTGTATGGCGGCTTTAGATGCAGAAAGATATCTAGGTGCTTTAGCATAAAAATAACATAGTTTAAAAAAAAGATTGTAGAAATACAATCTTTTTTTTTAATTTTTCTAAAAAATTGAAATAGTAATTCCTCACAGAATGCTATCTAGCAATTGTTTACCAATTTCCGGCAACAATTTGATAAGAAATAAATGTATATTGTCATCGAGAAAAATAGATATAAACGATTAAACACCTTGAAATATGTGCACTAAAATACCTTTATTAAAAAATACGCTTTTCACACTTATTTCTTTTTCATTTTTTTTAATTGGTTGTAATAATTCTGGTTTAGATTATACTATTGAAACTGATGTTAATCCAAATAAAATTTCACCACTTACGGCAATGTTACATATTAAGACAGACAAGCCTTGTAGTATTAGTGTGAAAGTTCTTGGAGATATTCCTGTAGAGCAATCCTCAGAGGTTTTTGATACTGACGCAAAGATTTCTGTTTTAGGTCTTTATCCAAATAAACTTAATAAAGTTGAGGTTACTTTAGATTATGAAGGTGGACAACAGGTAGATATCATTGAAATTCAAACACAGCAGGTTCCTGTTTTTTTTCCAGAAATTAAAGTAGATAAATTAGATAAAGAACATATGGAGCCTGGTATGCATGCTTTGGATATTCATTTTGCCAATTTTGGAAAGTTTCGATCTGCTCCAATTATTTTTGATGATCAAGGAAATATAAGATGGTATTTAGATTTAAGCTTTCATGGAGCTATGGTTGGACCATTTCAGAAAATTAAAAACGGAAATATTTTAGTTGCTGGAAGAAGAACAATCTATGAATTTGATATGATGGGCAAACAAATAGATAAAACACTCATAAGTAATAACTACGGAATTCATCATGATGTTTTAGAATTGCCAAATGAAGATTTATTATTGTGTGTAGGAACAAGAGATGCTTATATAGAAAAAGATGGTAAAACTATCTTATCTGACAGTGATTTTATGATTCATCTAGATAGAAAAAAATCTAAAGTTGTTAAAAAATGGGATTTAGCAAAACATTTAGACGTTAGTAGAGATGATTTAAATTTCTTTAGAGGAGGAGATTGGTTACATATGAATGCATTAGAATTTGATCCTAGAGATAGTACGATTATTGTTTCTGGAAGAAACCAAGGATTATTAAAAGTATCTTGGAATGATCAGTTAAAATGGATTATGTCACCTAAGCAAAATTGGGGAAAATCTGGAAGAAAAGGTAAAGGATATGAAACCAAACCATACTTATTAACCGCTGTTAATAATGAAGGTACTCCGTATTCTAAAGATATTCAGACTGGACATAAAAGTGCAGATGATTTTGATTTTCCTTGGGGACCACATGCTCCATCATTGTTACCTAATGGAAATATAATTGTATTTGATAATGGACCATTTAGAAATTATAATAATGTAAATAATTACTCTAGAGCTGTAGAGTATGAGGTGAATGAAGCAGACAAAACCTTTAAGCAAGTTTGGCAATATGGAAAAAACAGAGGAGTTGAATTATTTTCTACTATAGTTAGTGATGTAGACTATTTACCAAAAACTAAAAATATCTTAATGACCTCTGGTTTTGTAAGTCCTAAAGATAATCACAGAGCTAAAGTTGTTGAGGTTTCTACTAAAGACAATACAGCAGTTTTTGAAGCTACTATCTTCTTTAAAAGCACAAATAAGGGAAGCAAGCCTGGCTGGGGTCAAACAGATATTTTATACAGATCTGAAAGAATGGAATTAAAAAATTAGAATTATTTCATAAATTATCTAAAAATATATATTTAGGAGAGATTGTGAAAGCAATCTCTTTTTTTTTGTATTTGTTGATGGTTCTTGCATCATAAAAAAAAGACCATCAATTAATGATGGTCTTTTTAAACAAACAACTAAATACTTGAACTATTGGCTGAAAATAGTAACTGTTAGAAACAATACTTGTTTTCAGAATTCAATTTTTCTGCTATTTTATTTCTCAAGGATACCACATTTGGATAATTGGTATACTTTGTAAAGCGTTTTAAGCCCATTAACATCATGCGTTGTTCATCACCTTCCGCAAAAGAAATGATTCCTTCTTTTCCATTTTTTATAACAATTTCAACGGCATTGTATAAATAGAGTTTTGCCATTGCTATCTGAATTTCTTGTGCATCTTCTCCAAATCTCTTAGCATTTTTCTCAGCACGCAACAGCGTAGATTCTGCCATATAAACTTCATTTAAGATATTTGCTGCTGCCATTAATAACTGCTGATGTTCTTCTAAATTAGGACCATATTTTTGAATTGCAGAACCAGCAACCATCAAGAAAACTTTCTTCAATTTGGCAATCATATCTTTTTCTTCTGCAAACAAGACAGAATAATCAGGAGTGTCAAAAGAAGGAATACCCATCAATTCTTCGCCAACCGCAGTAGCAGGTCCTAATAAATCTACATGACCTTTCATTGCTTTTTTAATAAGCATTCCAACAGATAACATTCTATTAATTTCATTAGTTCCCTCATAAATTCTTGAGATACGTGCGTCTCTCCAAGCTGCCTCCATAGGAGTTTCTTCTGAAAAGCCCATACCACCAAAAATTTGAATGCCTTCATCTGCACAAGCCTGAACATCTTCAGAAACTGTTACTTTTAAAATAGAACATTCAATAGCATATTCTTCAACACCTTTTAATTCTGCTTCACTGTGAGAATTACCATTAGCTAAACGAGCATTAATTCTATCTTCAATGTCTTTTGCAGCTCTGTAACTAGCTGCTTCTCCGGCATAAGTATTGGTTGCCATCTCAGCTAATTTTCCTTTTATTGCACCAAAATTAGAGATTGAAGTTTTAAATTGTTTTCTCTCAGTAGCATATTTTAAAGCAATTTCTGTAATTCTTCTTTGAGAATCTATACAAGCTGCAGCTAATTTAATTCTACCTACATTTAACGCATTTACAGCAATTTTAAACCCACCACCTCTTACAGAAAGCATATTTTGTACTGGAACAACTGTATCATTAAAAAACACTTGACGGGTTGAACTTGCACGTATTCCTAATTTACGTTCTTCTTCACCTAATACTATTCCGTTAGAATTTGATGCATCATATTCTACAATAAATCCTGTAATATTTTTATCGTCTTCAATACGAGCAAAAACAATCATCAAATTACAAAATCCTGCATTTGAAATCCACATTTTTTGACCGTTAATTTTGTAAGACATACCGTCTTCAGATAATGTAGCAACCGTTTTACCAGAGTTTGCATCAGAGCCAGCACCAGGTTCAGTTAAACAATAAGCACCCATCCATTCGCCACTAGCTAATTTTGGAACATATTTTTGTTTTTGTTCTTCTGTACCGTATAATGTTATTGGCATAGTACCAATACCAGTATGTGCACCAAAAGCAGTACTTAATGAGCCGTTACCACTAGAGATATATTCACAAGTAATCATTGTAGAAACAAAACCCATTCCTAAACCTCCATATTCTTCAGGAACAGCAACACCTAAAAACCCAAGCTCTCCAGCTTTCTTCATTACCTCTTCGGTTAGCTTATAATCTTTTGCTTCAAAACGTTCTCTATGAGCTATAATTTCACGATCGTTAAATTCTTTAACAGCATCTTTCATCATAATTTGCTCCTCAGAAAAATCTTCAGGGGTAAATACATCTTCGCATTTAGATTCTTTTACTAAGAATTGCCCTCCTCTTAAAATCTCTTTTTCTAGTGTTTCCATACTATGTTTATTACTTATTGTTTTAATTTAAAAATTCAAAAATACCTGCAGCTCCTTGTCCTGTTCCAACACACATAGTTACCATACCGTATTTATTTTTCATATTTCTTTTTCTCATTTCATCAAATAACTGAACAGATAGTTTTGCTCCAGTACAGCCTAAAGGATGACCTAATGCTATGGCTCCACCATTTACATTGATGATTTCTTTATTTAAACCTAATTCACGAATTACAGCCAATGATTGAGAAGCAAATGCTTCGTTTAATTCTATTAAATCAATGTCTTTTTGTTGCAAACCTGCTTGTTTTAAAGCTTTTGGAATTGCAGCTACAGGGCCTATTCCCATAATCCTAGGTTCAACTCCAGCAGCAGCATAGTTGACCATTCTTGCAATAGGCTCAATATTTAATTCTTTTACCATTTCTTCACTCATCACCATTACAAAAGCTGCTCCGTCACTCATCTGAGAAGAATTACCAGCGGTAACACTTCCGCCAGCGGCAAAAACAGCACGTAATTTAGCCAATGCTTCTTTACTAGTTCCTACTCTTGGTCCTTCATCTTTGGTAACTGTATAACTTTTAGTAGCTTTCTTTCCGTTTGCGTCTAAATATGTTTGTTCTACAGTAATTGGTGCAATTTGATCTTGAAAACGATTTTCAGCTTGCGCTTTTAAAGCTTTCATATGAGAATGATAAGCAAATTCATCTTGGTCTTGTCTAGACACTTTAAATTGGTTTGCTACTGCTTCCGCAGTATTTCCCATTCCCCAGTAATAATCTTCATGACCGGCTTTTACAGTATTGTAATTTAATTCTGGTTTATACCCTGTCATTGGAACTGCACTCATGCTCTCTGCACCACCTGCAATAATACATTCTGCCATTCCAGCTTGTATTTTGGCAGTTGCCATGGCAATAGTTTCTACTCCTGACGAGCAAAACCTGTTTACAGTAACACCAGGAACATCTACACTATTTAATCCCATTAAAGAGATTAGACGCGCCATATTAAGTCCTTGAGAACCTTCTGGCATAGCATTTCCTACAATTACATCATCTATACGCTTAACGTCTAGTTGTGGAATTTCTTTCATCATGTGCTGAATGGTTTCAGCAGCTAATTCATCGGTTCTTTTAAATCTAAACAAACCTTTAGGAGCTTTTCCTACGGCCGTTCTGTATCCTTTTACTATGTATGCTGTTTTCATATTTTTAAGATTTTTAGAGTTAAGAATCAAGAGATAAGATGTTTTATCTCTATTCTATTATCTTGGTTCTTGTTTCTAATTACGTAATGGTTTACCAGTTTTTAACATGTGCTGAATACGTTCTAAAGTTTTACGTTCTGTTGTTAAACTTAAAAATGCTTCACGTTCTATATCCAAAAGATACTGTTCGGTAACTTTGGTAGGTTCTGATAAATCTCCTCCAGCCATTACATAAGCTAGTTTATTAGCTATTTTTTTGTCGTGTTCTGAAATATATCGGCTAGCTTCCATAGAATCTGTTCCTACTAAAAACATCCCTAAGGCTTGTTTACCTAATACTAAAATATCTTTACGAGCAGCTGGCTGAGTATAGCCTGCTTCAGCCATTAGCATAGCGTGTTGTTTTGCTTGAGCAATTTGTCTTTCTTTATTAACAACAACAACATCTTTTCCTTTTTGAAGTAACCCTATATCAAAAGCTTCATAGGCAGAAGTTGCTACTTTTGCCATTCCAATAGTTAAGAAGTGTTCTTGTAAAACATTTAACTGAACATCTCCTTTTTGGAATAAATCAGAGGCTCTAAGAGCCATCTCTTTAGAACCACCACCACCAGGAATAACACCAACTCCAAATTCTACTAAGCCCATGTATGTCTCAGCAGCTGCAACTACTTTATCTGCATGTAATGAAATTTCACATCCACCACCCAAAGCCATTCCATGTGGAGCAGCTATTGTAGGGATTGAGGAATAGCGCATACGCATCATGGTATCTTGAAAATATTTGATGGCATAATTTAATTCATCATATTCTTGTTCAACAGCCATCATAAAAATCATCCCTATATTGGCTCCAACAGAAAAGTTAGCTGCTTGATTTCCAATAACTAATCCTTGATAATTTGTTTCGGCTAAATCTATTGCTTTGTTAATTGCTGTTAAAACATCTGCTCCAATAGTATTCATTTTAGACTGAAATTCTAAATTTAAAATACCATCTCCAATATCTTGAATAACAGCACCAGAGTTTTTCCAAACCTCATTGGTTTTTCTGATATTATCTAAAATAATAAATGAATCTTGTCCTGGTTTTTTAAGATGTGATTTAGCAGGAATATCATAATAAAAAGTTGCACCTTCTTTTACAGAATAAAAAGAAGTTTCACCTTTTGCTAACATTTCTGTTACCCAAGCAGCAGGCTCTTTTCCTTCAGCTTTCATAATTTCAACTCCTTTGGCAACACCAATAGCATCCCAGATTTGAAAAGGACCATGTTCCCAACCAAAACCAGCTCTAAGGCCATCATCAATTCTATAGAGTTCATCAGAAATTTCTGGAATTCTATTTTGAACATAGGCAAACATTGCTGCAAAACTTTTTCTGTAGAATTCACCAGCTTTATCTTTTCCTGCAACTAACACTTTAAACCGATCAGCAACATTATCAATTGTCTTTGTTAATTCTAAGGTTTCAAATTTTGCAGATTTTTTTGCTCTGTATTCTAAAGTATTTAAGTCTAATGATAAGATCTCTCTTTTACCACTAGCGTTTTTAGTCATTTTATAAAAACCCTGTTTGGTTTTACTTCCCAACCAATTGTTTTCCATCATGGTATTTACATAATCTGGAATCACAAATTGATCTCTCATTTCATCGTTAGGACAGTTGTCTTTTACACCATTAGCAGTATGAACTAGAGTGTCTAAGCCTACAACGTCTATGGTTCTGAAGGTAGCAGATTTAGGTCTACCGATAACAGGTCCTGTTAATTTATCAACTTCTTCAATAGTTAAGCCCATTTCTTTTACAACATGAAACAGACTCATGATTCCAAAAATTCCAATTCTATTTCCAATAAACGCAGGAGTATCTTTAGCTAAAACAGCTGTTTTACCTAAAAACTTATCACCATACATCATTAAGAAGTCTGTGACTTCTTGAGTACATTTTGGACCAGGTACCACTTCAAATAATTTTAAATATCTAGGTGGATTGAAAAAGTGAGTTACCGCAAAGTGTTTTTGAAAATCTTCGCTTCTTCCTTCGTTCATAAATTTAATAGGAATTCCTGAAGTATTTGAAGTAATTAAAGTTCCTGGAGTTCTATATTTTTCAATTTTCTCAAAAACTTGTTGCTTGATGTCTAAACGTTCAACTACAACTTCCATTACCCAATCTACATCTTTAATCTTATGCAAATCATCTTCAATATTTCCTGTGGTAATTCTATCGGCAAATTTTTGAGAGTAAATAGGAGAGGGTTTAGATTTTAGTGAAGTCATTAAAGCCTCATTAACCAATCTATTTCTAACTATTTTGTTTTCTAAGGTAAGCCCTTTTGCCTTTTCTTTATCATTTAGTTCTCTTGGAACAATGTCCAATAACAGTACTTCTACACCAATATTTGCAAAGTGACAAGCAATACCGCTCCCCATAATTCCGGAACCTACAATTGCTATTTTTTTAATTCATCTAGTCATTTGTTTTTGATTTGTTTACACAGCCTTGTTAATAGTATCTTCTGGATAAATTAATTTATCTGCGATTAGTTTGTTTATCGTTGAGGTTACTTTGAAAAATGCTTCCAATTCTTCATAGCTAACATGTTCTTTAATAATGTTATTGAAGATGATGACAGATTCTCTAGAGATTTCTCTCATTTCTTTTCCAAATTTGGTTAGTTTAATAATAACACTTCTTCCATCACTAGGATTTTTTTCTCTAGAAATAGCCCCTTTGTCTTCCATCGTTTTTAAAATTCGAGAAAGACTTGTTGGCTCCATGCCCATTAGTGGTCCTAATGCTGTTGATGGTGTTCCATTTTCGTAATCAATATTTAAGAGTACAAAAGCTGTTGCCATAGTGCTGTCATGTTTTGCTGCTCGCTCGTTGTAGAGTTTTGCAACTGCCTGCCAAGTAGCTCTTAATTGATGATCTATAGATTTATTTTTGTCCATATTGTCAAAGATATAAAAACTTACTATGCGCGCATAGTATTTTCGTGATTAATTATGCATGCATAGTAAATTAGTGATATATTTAATTAATGTTTGAAAAGAAAAATTAATAAAAGAACATAGATTTATTTAACTTTAGATTTTTAGTAATGAATTGGATACCACCTATTGGTTTTATATTTCAATGACATTGTTATTGATAAGTTTATTATAGATCATTTTTATCCAATCTAATCTATATAATTAGTATTTTGACACACAATTAAAAATGTAGCCATATCATGAGTAAGATTTTAATCATAGAAGATGAAGCAGCAATCAGAAGAGTATTAACAAAAATTATCTCGGAAGAAAGTGATGCCTATCAGGTTGAAGAAGCAGAGGATGGATTGCATGGTATTGAAAAAATTAAAGACAATGACTATGATTTGGTTTTATGTGATATAAAAATGCCTAAAATGGATGGTGTTGAAGTTTTAGAGAAAGCAAAAAAAATAAAACCTGAAATTCCTTTTGTGATGATTTCTGGCCATGGTGATCTAGACACTGCTGTAAATACTATGCGTCTAGGAGCATTTGATTATATCTCAAAACCACCTGATTTAAATCGTCTACTTAATACCGTGAGAAATGCCCTAGACAGAAAGGTCTTGGTTGTAGAAAATAAGCGATTAAAAAAGAAGGTGAGTAAAAATTATGAGATGATTGGTGAAAGTGATGCCATTAGTCATATAAAAGAAATGATAGAAAAGGTAGCCGCAACGGATGCACGAGTTTTAATTACCGGTCCTAACGGAACAGGTAAGGAGCTGGTAGCGCATTGGTTACACGAAAAGTCAGATAGATCTTCCTCACCGTTAATAGAAGTGAATTGTGCTGCAATTCCATCAGAATTAATAGAAAGTGAGCTCTTTGGACATGTTAAAGGAAGTTTTACAGGAGCAAATAAAGATCGGGCAGGAAAATTTGAAGCAGCGAATAATGGTACAATTTTTTTAGATGAAATTGGAGATATGAGTTTGTCTGCTCAGGCAAAAGTATTACGTGCATTACAAGAGAATAAAATTCAAAGAGTTGGAAGTGATAGAGATATAAAAGTAAATGTAAGAATAGTTGCTGCCACTAATAAAGATTTAAAAAAAGAAATAAAAGAAGGAAGATTCAGAGAAGATTTATACCACAGATTGGCTGTTATTTTAATTAAAGTTCCTGCCTTAAATGACCGCAGGAATGATATCCCATTGTTGATTCATCACTTTTCTCAAAAGATTGCTAGCCAACAAGGTGTGGCAAAAAAAGAGTTTTCTTCTGAAGCAATTTCCTTATTGCAAGAGTATGACTGGACTGGTAATATACGGGAGCTAAGAAATGTAGTTGAAAGGCTCATCATACTTGGAGAGCAAGAAGTTTCTGTAGGTGATGTTACTTTATTTGCGAGCAAGTAGCTTTAAAGATAATTCAGGGTGTATGCTCATGATTTTTTAATATAGTATGTTCTATTATTTTCACTAACTTGTAATATCTATTAAATTCTTTTTATGTTAGATAATAAAATACATTACAGAACTTGTAATTTATGTGAAGCTATGTGTGGTTTAGAAATCACATACAAAGAAAAAAAAGTAATTTCTATTGTTGGTGATAAAAAAGACCCTTTAAGTAAAGGTTTCATTTGCCCTAAGTCTTTAGCATTAAAAGATCTGTATGAAGATCCAGATAGATTAAAAACACCTATAAAGAGAACAGAAAATGGTTGGCAAGAAATTTCTTGGACAGAGGCTTTTGATGAAGTGGAAATTCAAATAAAGAAAATTCAAGAAAAATATGGCAATAATGCAGTTGCCACTTATCAAGGAAATCCTAATGTGCATAATGTAGGATCAATGTTATATGGAGGACCATTTTTAAAAAGTTTAAAGACTAAGCAAAAATATTCTGCAACTTCAGCCGATCAATTACCCCATCATATTGCTTCTTTAAAAATGTTTGGTCATCAAATGTTAATTCCTATTCCTGATATAGAAAGAACAGATTATTTATTAATTTTAGGTGCTAATCCAGGTGCATCAAACGGAAGTTTATTAACGGCACCAGGATTTCCTCAAAAAATTAAAAGTATTCAAAAAAGAGGAGGTAAAGTTATAAATATTGATCCAAGATTTACCGAAACTTCTAAGATCTCTAGCCAGCATTTATATATAAATCCTGGAAAAGATGCTCTTTTTTTATTGTCTTTGTTGCATGTGATTTTTGACCAGGGAATAGAAGAAAAAACACACCTTTCAAATTATTTAAAAGGTTTAGAGGAAATTAAAGAAATTGTTAAAGAATATTCACCAAAAAAGACTGCTCTACTAATAGGCATAGATAGTTTAGAGATACAAAAAATTGCAAAAGATTTTATGAACTCTAAAACTGCGGTTTGTTACGGAAGAATGGGAGTTTCTACCCAAGAATATGGAGGAATTTGTCAGTGGTTAATTAATGTGCTAAATATTGTTACCAATAATATGGATAAAGTTGGTGGCGCAATGTTTACAAAACCAGCTATTGATTTGGTCTATATGACAGGCATACAAGGCAAAGTTGGTAACTTTGATAGATATCGAAGTCGCGTTCATAATTTACCAGAATATTCTGGAGAATTACCTGTAGCTACTTTAGCAGACGAAATCTTAACAGAAGGTGAGGGGCAAATAAAAATGTTTATTTGTACTGCAGGAAACCCAGTTTTGTCTGCACCAAATGGTAAAAAAATGGAAAAAGCTTTAGAGAAACTAGATTTTATGGTTTCCATAGATATTTATTTAAATGAAACAAGTAAATATGCAAATATAATTTTACCAACTACCAACGGATTAGAAACGCTACATTATGATTTAGTTTTTCATCAGTTAGCTATTAGAAACACTGCAAAACTATCTGAAGTTTTATTTGAGAAAGATGAAAATCAAAAACATGATTGGGAAATATTAAATGAATTAACGGAAAGAATAACAGAGAAAAAGAATTCGTTAACACCAGAAATGATGTTAGATAATATGTTTCAATACTCACCGTATAAAGAAGCTAATTTGTCTGTAAATAAACTAAAAGAAAACCCTAATGGAATAGATTTAGGATCTTTGCAGCCACTTTTAATAAAAAGAATTTTTACTGTAGATAAAAAAATCAATGTTTCACCACAAATTTTTATTGATGATTTAAAAAGATTAGATAAAGAGTTATATAAAGATACCAAAGAGGAAGAAACTAAATATCCTTTTGCTTTAATAGGGAGGAGGCATTTAAGAAATAATAATTCTTGAATGCACAACTCTAAACTATTAATGAAAGGTAAAAATAGATGTACTGTTCTAATGAGTTCTAAAGATGCTAATAATCTTTCAATTACAGATCACCAAAAAATAAAAATAATATCTAATGTTGGTAGTATAGAATTACCAGTTGAAATTAGCGATGAAATGAAGGAGGGGGTTTTAAGTATTCCTCACGGTTTTGGGCACAATAGGAATGGAACAAAAATTAAACTTGCAGAAGAAAATGCAGGTGAAAGCATTAATGATTTAACTGATGATAATAAAATAGACAAATTAACAGGTAATGCTAATTTTAGTGGAACTAGAGTTAAAGTAATAACATAAAAAAACTCTCTAAAATTTTTATTTTAGAGAGCTTTAAAATTTGTTTTAAACTAAATCAAAACGATCTAAGTTCATTACTTTAGTCCAAGCAGTAATGAAATCTTGTACAAAACGTTTTTCTCCATCATCTGAAGCATATACTTCACAAACAGCTCTAAGCTCTGTGTTAGATCCAAAAATTAAATCTGCACGAGTTCCAACAAAGTGAACCTTACCTGTTTTACGGTTTTTTCCTTCAAATAGCGTATCATCTGTTGAAGTTGCGCTCCATGTATTTGATAAGTCTAAAACATTTGTGAAGAAATCATTGGTTAAGTTCCCTATATTTTCTGTAAAAACTCCATGATTAGAACCATCATAATTAGCTCCTAAAACTCTTAGTCCTCCAATTAGAACAGTCATTTCAGGAATAGAAAGTGTTAGTAGGTTAGCTCTATCAACTAATAAGTTTTCAGCAGCAATATTTAAACCAGATTTAATATAATTTCTAAATCCATCTGCCAAAGGCTCTAAATATCCAAAAGACTCCAAATCTGTTTGGTCTTGTGAAGCATCTCCTCTTCCTTGCGTAAAATCTATAGAAATATCATAACCAGCATTTTTTGCAGCTATTTCAACTCCAATATTACCACCCAAAACAATAAGATCGGCGATAGAAACTTCTTTGCTAAATTTTTGTTGAATTGCTTCATAAACGGCTAAAACCTTATTTAGTTCATACGGATTGTTTACGGCCCAACTTTTTTGTGGCTCTAAACGAATTCTACCTCCATTTGCACCACCTCTTTTATCTGAACCTCTAAAGGTTGAAGCAGAAGCCCATGCTGTAGTCACTAATTGAGCTGAGGATAAACCAGTATCAGTAATTAAATTTTTTAGATCTAATAGATCTGTATCTGTTAAAGTATAGGTTGCTGCAGGTATTGGATCTTGCCAAACTAATTCTTCTTTAGGAACTTCTGGTCCTAAATAACGATGTATTGGCCCCATATCTCTGTGGGTTAATTTATACCAAGCTCTTGCAAAAGCATCTTCAAAAGCTTTGTGATCTTTATGAAAACGTTTAGAAATTTCTAAATAAGCAGGGTCAGTCTTTAAAGCTATATCTGCCGTAGACATCATTAGAGCCTGAGTTCCATTAGCATCTCCTGCTTTTGGGGCTTTTTTTGCGTTGGAAGCAGCTGTTGGAGTCCATTGATGAGCTCCGGCTGGGCTTTTAGTTAATTCCCAATCATAATTTAGCAAGACTTCAAAATATTCATCATCCCATTGTGTAGGGTTTGGAGTCCATGCTCCTTCTAAACCACTAGTAATGGTATCGTCTAATACACCACTTTTATAGGTGTTTTTCCAACCAGTACTCATTTCTTCTATTGAAGCACCATGAGGTTCTGTTCCAACATACTCATCTGGATCAGCAGCACCATGAGCTTTTCCAAAAGTATGGCCACCTGCTACCAATGCAACAGTTTCTTCATCATTCATAGCCATTCTACCAAAAGTAATTCTAATATCATGAGCAGATTTTAAGGCATCTGGTTCTCCATTTGGGCCTTCAGGATTAACATAAATGAGTCCCATATGTACGGCTCCAAGATGACCTTCTAAATCACCATCACTAGTATCATATCGTTTGTCATTATCTAACCATCCTGTTTCTGATCCCCAATAAATATCTTGTTCTGGTTCCCAAACATCCTCTCTACCACCTGCAAAACCAAATGTTTTAAAACCCATAGATTCTAAAGCACAATTTCCTGCTAAAACCATTAAATCTGCCCAGGAAACCTTGGCGCCATATTTCTTTTTTATCGGCCATAAAAGCAAGCGAGCTTTGTCTAGGTTACCATTGTCTGGCCAACTATTTAGAGGTGCAAAACGATGTGTTCCTGTAGCTGCTCCTCCACGTCCATCACCAACTCTATAGGTTCCAGCGCTGTGCCAAGCCATACGAATCATAAAAGGACCATAATGGCCATAGTCAGCAGGCCACCAATCTTGAGAATCGGTCATTACATCAATAACATCTTTTTTTAGTTCGTTAAAATTAATACTATTAAAAGCCTTTGCATATTCAAATTCATTACCCATTGGGTTTGATTTTGAAGCATTCTGACGTAAAATATTTAATTTTAATTCATTTGGCCACCAATCTCTGTTGCTAGTTCCTTCACCAGCAGATTTTTTTTGATCGCCACTCATAAAAGGACATTTATCGATGTCTCCAGTAGTATTATGTTCCATGGTTTTATAAATTTTATTTCTTTTTAATCATTTTCAAATTTACATACAATCTTTTAATAATCTTTATCTATATTTCTTATTTTGATATAGCTTATGCCTATTAAGTGAAGTTTGAAAATGATTGAAATTAACTGTAAATTTATTCTTAGGTTTTTTCTTTAGAATCGTTAATTTTTTTGATAATAGTTTTTAAACGCTCCTTGTGTTGTTTTTTTTGTAAGGCAAGTTTAGTGATCTTTTGATTCATTAGTTTGCTATGTTTTGCCTTGTTGACAGTGTTTTTTGCTTTTCCTTTTTTAGGCATAAAGATTATTTTGATTGTTTTAGATGTAATTTTCTGACTGTTCAGCTAAATTTGCATGATTCTATTAATGGCTGATATTTATTTATAAATAGACTTTTATTTATTCTATATTTTTGTATAAAATTCTGTACTTTTAAAACATAAAAATAACCTATTTACTTATGGAATTAAAGTTAACCAAACCTATTGTTTTTTTTGATTTAGAAACTACTGGAATTAATATTGGAAATGATAGAATTGTTGAGATTTCAATGCTAAAGATATTTCCTAATGGAAATAAGGAAAGCAATACATGGTTGGTGAACCCAGAAATAGAAATACCTGCTGAAACAAGTGCAATTCACGGAATCACAAATGAAAGAGTAGTTACAGAACCCACTTTTAAAGAATTAGCACAGACCGTTTATGACTTAATAGCTGACGCCGATTTAGCTGGTTTTAATTCTAATCGTTTTGATATTCCATTATTAGCTGAAGAATTTTTAAGAGTTGGCCTTGATTTTGACATGAATGATAGAAAGGCAATAGATGTGCAAGTAATTTTCCATAAAAAAGAACAAAGAACATTAAGTGCTGGTTATAAATTTTATTGTGATAAAATCTTGGAAGATGCGCATTCTGCGGAAGCAGATACCAATGCAACCTATGAGATTTTAAAAGCACAGTTAGATAGGTATGATGATATAGAAAACTCTGTAGAGGCCTTGAGTGACTATTCTACTCATTCTAAAAGGGCCGATTTTGCTGGATTTATATTATTTAATGCTGAAGATCAAGAAATTTTTTCATTCGGCAAATACAAAGGTAGAACTGTTGAAGATGTTTTAAAAGAGAACCCTGGGTATAATGCCTGGATTCAAAATGCAGATTTCCCCTTGTACACAAAAAAAGTATTACAAGCTATTAAACAAAGAATGTCTGCTCCAAAAACAGGGATGTCAGATACAGATAAGCTCCAAGCATTGCAGCAAAAATTTAATTTAAGGTAGAAACTATGTTTGTGAAATTTGAAAATTTACCGAGTCATTCTAGAGTATGGGTCTATCAATCTGATCGAAAATTTACAACTCAGGAGCTTGCGCTTATTTCAGAGAAAGCGATAGTATTTGTAGATCAATGGACAAAACATGGCTCAGATTTACAGGGATCTTTTGTTGTTAAATACAATCAGTTTTTAATATTAGCAGTAGATGAAGGTTTTAATAATGTTTCTGGCTGCTCTATTGATTCTTCGGTGCATTTTGTGCAAGAAATTGAGAAGGCATTAGGGGTTGATATGATGAATAAAATGAATATTTCATTTAAAGATGGTGAACATATTAATAGTGTAAAAATGACTGTTTTTAAAGAATTTGTTCTTGCTCATAAAATAACTTCAGAAACCATCGTTTTTAATAATATGATTACCAATAAACAAGAATTAGAAACTCATTGGGAAGTTCCTTTACTAGATAGTTGGCACAAACGCTTTTTAGTTTCCTAAAACTTAGAACCTATTTATGTTTAAAAAACTCTTTTTCGTTGCTTTTTTAGTAACATTTTTCAACTCCTATAGTCAAAACTTAGATCCGCTAAGAACAGATGATTATTATGCACAAGAAAAATGGGTAGATAGCATTTTAAATTCCATGACAGTAGATCAGAAAATGGGTCAATTGTTTATGATACAAGCATATTCTAATTTAGATACTGTTCACGAAAATAAAATCAAAGAAATGATACAAAAGTATCATGTTGGAAATTTGATTTTTATGCAGGGAACACCCTCTAAACAAGTACAATTAACAAATACCTATCAATCTCTTTCTAAAATTCCTTTAATGATTGGTTTTGATGGAGAATGGGGTTTAGACATGCGTTTGCAAAATACCTATAAATTTCCTTGGAATATGACTTTAGGTGCTATTCAAGACAATACCTTAATTCGTAAATTTGGAGAACACTTAGGAAGGCATGCTAAACGTGTGGGAATTCATGTAAATTTTGCGCCAGTTGTAGATATTAATACAAACCCACTCAATCCTATTATTGGAAACCGTTCTTTTGGAGAAGATAAACAAAATGTTACTCAAAAAGCCATTGCATTTAGTCAAGGAATGCAAAGCGAAGGCGTATTAGCTAACGCAAAACACTTTCCAGGACATGGAGATACAGCAACAGATTCTCACCTTAAATTACCTGTATTAACTTTTGATAGACAACGCCTAGATTCTGTAGAATTATATCCTTACAAGAGAGTTTTTGATGCAGGAATGGCCAGTGTAATGACCGCACATTTAAGTATTCCTGTACTAGAATCTAATCCAAAGTTACCCACCTCATTATCGCCTAGTGTTGTGACAGACTTATTGAAGGAAGAATTAGGTTTTCTTGGGTTAATTTTTACAGATGGTTTAAATATGAAAGGTGCTGCAGATTATTCTAGTTCTGCTGAAATTGATTTGGCAGCAGTTCTTGCAGGAAATGATGTTTTATTAATACCTCAAGATGTTCCTGCTACAATCAGTTTGATGAAAAACTCAATACAAACAGGAGTTTTATCACCAGAAAGAATAGACGAATCTGTTCGTAAGATTTTACTAGCCAAGTATAAAGTAGGATTACATTTTCATAAGCCAATTGATACATTAAATTTGGTAAAAGATTTAAATACTATTGAAGATGAGGTTCTTCACAGAGAATTGGTAAAAAACTCAATAACTATTATAAAGAACAAGAAAAATATTCTTCCTATTGAAGATCTAAAAAAACATAAGAAGATAGCCTATGTAGCTTTAGGAGATGATACTGGTGACCAATTTTTAGATGCCTTAGCTAAGTATTCAAAAATTCATAAAGTAGACAGTAATAATTTAAATGAAGTTATTGATACCTTAGAAGATTTTGATTTGGTAGTTGTAGGCTTTCATAAATCAAATGCTCATCCATGGAAGCCCTATGAATTCTCAAATCAAGAATTAGTGTGGTTGCATGAAATTGCAAGGAAGAATAAAACAATTCTGGCTGTTTTTGCCAGTCCTTATAGTCTATTAAATATAAAATCATTTACCAATTTAGAAGCAGTTTTAGTAGCTTATCAGAATAGTGAAATAGCTCAAGAAATTACCGCTCAAACTATTTTTGGAGCTATTGAAGCTACTGGAAAACTTCCAGTTTCTATTAAAAATGAATTTCCAGTAGGAACAGGTATTATCACTAAAAGCCTACAGAGGCTTCAATATTCTATTCCGGAAGCTGTAGGAATGTCTTCTAAAAAATTAGCAAGAATAGATTCTGTAGCAACCGTTGTTCTTGAAGAAAAGATGTCTCCAGGTTTGCAAGTACTAGTTGCCAGAAAAGGTGTTGTTGTTTATGAAAAAAGTTTTGGGTATCATACAGACAAGAAGAAGAATCCTGTAAAAAACAGTGATGTATATGATGTTGCCTCTTTAACAAAAATTTTGGCGTCTTTACCAATGTTGATCAAAGCTGAAGAAGAAAAAAAGATAGCATTATTTTCTAGTGTTAGAAAAATAGTCCCAAGATTTAAAAAATCTAATAAAGATACTGTAACTGTTCAAGAAATTTTATCTCATTATGGGCAGTTGAAAGCTTGGATTCCTTTTTATAAGTTGACCCAAGATAGTATTACCAATAAAAATTTAAAGAAATTTTATAGGGCTAAAAAAACAAAAAAATTTACAATTAAAGTTGCTGAAGACTTGTTCCTAAACAGTTCCTACAAAGATTCTATTTACAAATATATTAGAGATGCTGAACAGAGAGAAAAACCAGGGTATAAGTACAGTGATTTAGGTTATTACATTTTTAAAGAAGCTCTAGAGAAAAGATATAAAAAGGATTTAAATGTTCTAGTTGATGATGAATTCTATGAGCCATTAGGAGCCAATAGAATGTCTTATTTACCACTTGCTAAATTTGATAAACTATCTATTGTTCCTTCAGAAAAAGACAGCTATTTCAGACATCAATTATTGCATGGTTATGTTCATGATATGGGTGCTGCCATGCTTGGTGGAGTAGGAGGTCATGCAGGATTGTTTGCCAACTCTAATGATGTAGCTAAGATGATGCAATTATACCTTCAAAAAGGATATTATGGAGGAAAACGCTACTTTAAAGCAGCAACTTTTGATAAATTTAATAAACGGTATTATTCAGATAAAAAAGTTCGAAGAGGCTTGGGTTTTGATAAGCCTCAGTTAGATTCAACCATTATGGCTACTTGTGGATGTGTGTCTGATGAAAGTTTTGGTCATAGTGGATTTACTGGAGCCTATACATGGGCAGATCCAGTAAGTGGAATTTTATATGTTTTTCTTTCTAACAGAGTCTTTCCAACTATGGAAAATTATGGACTTGTTGATCAAGATATTAGAACAAAAATACAGCAGATTATTCAAGAGGCTATTTTGCAGAATTAGGGTGAAATTTACTATATAATAAAATCAATAGTAAAGAGCTGGCTAAGTAAATGATTCCTGATAACCAACTATAAAAATAACTTACTAAATATGTTTGTATCATAAAGTTTACACTTACGGTAATTGTATTAATACCGTATCTAAATGTATCTATAAATTCAAATTCATTAATCTTACTTTCTGTATGTTTCCAGATGAACCAAGGAACAATACTATTTAATAGTATAAAGGGTTTTATAAAGCTTACTAAATTAACCTTCTTTTCTCTACCAGATATTATAGTAGATGTAATCATTAAGTTTACCCGCTCAACTTTAGTAAAATCTACATTTGCTGCAGTTAATTTGGCTAAAGTTTTTTCATAATTTTCATCCAGAGGAATATGAACAGAAAGAGTTTTTAATTGAGATGTAATAACATCTTTCAATCGTTTAATTTCTGAATTAATAATAAGGGGTTTATAGAAATCATTTACCAGTATTGGGGTTCCGTAATGTAAGCAAACACTTGATGGGTAAATAGAAGGATTTTGATAGGTTAATCCAACAGGTATGATATGAATTTGTAATGATGGATTTCGCTCTAAGGCACCAAAAACAATTCTAGAAAACCCCTTACTTAAGTTTCTTATAGTTCTTCTTTTATCATGGCTGCCTTCTGGAAAAATCATTAAAGCATTTTGATTGTTTAATAAAGTAAAGCATTTCTCAAATACATCTTTATTATTCCCTAATTGCTTAATACCATCTCTCATTCGGTAAATGGGCATTAGGTTTAGGGTTCCAAGGAATCTTTTGATCAAAGGTTTTTTAAAACTTGCAGCACGAACAAGAAAATGTTGTGCTCTTGGGTTATTTACAGCTACAATTAGAGGATCTATCAACCCATTTGGATGATTTACCACAAACAAAACAGCTCCTTTTTTGGGGATATTTTCTTTGCCTTTCACGATTATTCTTCTTGTGTAGAAAAATAAAGAGCACTTGATAAGAAATTTAAAAAGATTATACCAGAGTGTTTTCAAAATCACGTAGCTATTTTAGTTAATTATTTTTTTTCCCCCAGTACGCTCCGAGAATCATACCAGAAAAAACATCCCATATCCCCCAAAAAGCCGCTAATAAGGCCATTCCTCCCAGACCATCAAAGAATTGAAAGATTAATAATAATCCTAAGCCTCCATTTTGAATTCCTGTTTCCATAGAAATAGTTTTTTGATCTCTTTTGTCTAATCCAAATCCTTTTGCGGTATAAAAACCAATAATATAAGCTCCAATATTATGAAAAATCACCAGTGCAGCAACTAAATGTATGTGTTCTAAAAAAATCTCAATATTCTCATAAAAGGCTATGCTAATTAGGGCTAGAAATACGATCATTGAAAAAGGTTTGAGTAGAGCTTCAATTTTTTTAGCGACTTTCTCGTAGTAATGATTTAATGCCATTCCTAATATAATTGGAATTCCTAAAATTAACAATACCAGTTTAAATAATTCAAACGGATTTAATTCAACTGTTTTTAAAATAGCATTTGTAGGTTCATACAGCCCGCTATAAAATTGTAAATTAAATGGAGTCATTACAAGGCATATAACTGTGGCAAAAGCAGTTAAGCTAACAGATAATGCTGCATTTCCTTTTGCCATTTTACTAAAAAAGTTAGAAACATTTCCACCCGGACAAGCAGCAATCATCATCATTCCAAGAGCAAAACTTGGATGAGGTTCTATTAATAAAATAGCTAAAAATGTAAGTGCTGGTAATAAGAAG
>Ga0115550_1000698_pt1 | contig 27455 bp, 25 predicted proteins | sample COGITO_mtgs_1005_FD_87177 | JGI IMG/M metagenome (GOLD analysis project Ga0115550, IMG submission 87177) | Pelagic marine microbial communities from North Sea - COGITO_mtgs_100511 | ecosystem: Environmental > Aquatic > Marine > Epipelagic | place: Germany:Helgoland, sampling site Kabeltonne... | reverse complement strand
TGTGGCTATATAATGAGATAGCCCAAAGCGAATCTCCACCAGACGCGATTGCTTTGGAGTATCAAATTGGCTTGCTCGCATCAGAAGAATATAAAGGTGCGCCGAAATTCCTTAACCCTGTAACCATACCTGCGTTCGCCTACAGAACATTCATGCACAACTATAAGTTTTGGCAGGATACATTAGCAGGGATATACATCCCAGTCTCTGATGAGTACTCAAGGCGGCTTAACGAAGCTCACACTAAGGTGTTTTCTTTTGCTCACACCTACATTAACAACTGGGAGCATCACTTACGATTAACCTTCTTCTCCAAGAAAGCTACTTCGGAAGAGTTTTCGTTTGATCCCAACCTATTGGTTGGTGAAGACACCATGCAGTACAACAACTTGAAGTACGCATGGAGCCAAGGTGATATTGATTTACGACACCTGCACGAGCTTTACCCAACGTATGTGTATGACCAAAGGTTAGATGGCGTAGTTTGCTACGCGAACAGAAGAGACGAGGACTGGGGTACTGTGGATTGGATGGACGCGCTTGGCGTTGAGTATGACAGGGTGGTTGCAGAGGGTAGAGCTGTTGCGGAAAAGCCCCCATATGTAGTTTTGCCAGATTTCCCTGCCGACTATGTACCCGACACTGACGGGCTTGTTAACTACCCGCATAAGCCGCCTAGGTACTAGAAGTGCAGCTGGTATTCGCACTAATTGTTCTTCTCGACGGTGAAGTTGACGCGAACGCCACTAGCTACTGGGAAGGTTTGGCTCGGTGCCGCTGGTATGCGGAAGAACTAACGATACAAGGAACCCGACGTAAGTACCACACCCCCGTACACGCTTACTGTAAGCCTGTTTTTGTAGACCCAACAAAGGTAATTATCTATGATTGATCCTATTACTGCTGTTGCTATGGCTACCAGTGCCTTTAAAATGGTACAGAAGATGGTATCTGCTGGCCGCGAGATCGAAGACACACTGGGGCAAGTAGGCAAGTGGTACGGAGCCGTGAGCGATTTCAATGAGGCTAAACGGCAGGCAGAAAACCCCCCACTGTTTAGGCGGATAGTCGCCTCCCGGTCTATTGAGCAGGAAGCTATGGAGATGTTTGCTAATAACAAGCGTATCCAGCAACAAGAGAAAGACTTGCGGGAGTTACTTATGTACACTTATGGGGCTACCGCGTACCAAGAGCTTTTAGGTATGCGCAGGAGCATACGAGAGCAGCGTGAGAAAGTGCTCTACGCCCAAGCCCGTAGGCGCAAAAATTTCTTATGGAACTCAGTTGGTTTCACTGTAATCGCCGCCATGTCATATGCGGTATACGCGATATTCTCGTCTATAATAGAGGTTTCACAATGAGCATAATGTCCTTAATAGGCCCAGCAACTAAATTACTGGATAAGTTTATACCTGATGCGGATACCAAACAGAAGATCGCTCACGAACTTGCAACAATGTCAGAGAAACACGCGCAGAGTATTGCACTGGCGCAAATCGAACTCAACACCGCAGAAGCCAAAGGAAACTGGTTCCAATCGGGCTGGAGGCCAGCAACCGGGTGGGTTTGCGTTGCCGGTTTTACCGTGAATTTTCTGATCTCACCGCTGGCTGCTGCATTTGAGATAACTATACCCCAAGCGGACACGACTGTAATGTTGCCGGTACTACTCGGCATGTTGGGCCTAGGTACTATGCGTACTGCTGAGAGGCTAAAAGACAAAGGAAAAAAGTAATGAACACGTCTCAAGAAGGCATCGACCTTATAAAATCATTCGAAGGCTGCGAGCTAACTGCGTACAGATGTAGCGCCGGTGTATGGACTATAGGATACGGCCACACGAGAGACGTAACAGAGAGCGATACATGTACCCAAGCTAAAGCAGAGCTACTACTAAAGTCTGACTTATATGAATTTGAGCGGTACGTGAATAACTTAGTAACCGTGCCCCTGACGCAGTGTCAGTTCGACGCGATGATTTGCTTTACGTATAACCTAGGGCCGACTAACCTTAAAGAGTCTACGCTGTTACGGGTTCTTAACTCAGGCGACTACGAAGCAGTGCCCGCACAGCTAATTAGGTGGGACAAAGTTAATGGTAGGCCGCTAGCTGGGCTTACAAGGCGTCGTATTGCGGAAGTTGACCTGTGGAATAAAGGCCTACCGGAGTAGGCCGATACACTAGTTACTCGTCGCTCACGGTCTCCATGAGCCTAGCTAAATACCAGCCAGCTTTCTGTAAGTCTTGTAAGGGCTTATCAGGGTGCTTACTCTCGTACCGCCACAGGTATTTCATGCAGTTGCCTTTGAGGTATCCTTTGTATGCAATATTAGACATGGACTCCTTAATTGCATCAATACACTCAATATCTCCAGACTTGTAGTGGTCTGGGTCTATAGCATCACTCTCTACTTCTGCCATATCTATATACACCTGCATTAAGGACTCGTCTATTGGCCCTTTACTGGGTTCGACTGCGGGTATTTCTATCCGCAGCCTTTCCCAGTCGTTCAAGGTTAGCTTGTGGTCTGTCACTCTGCTACCTCTTCAGCCTCTTCAGCGACTACTTCTACCTTTAGCCGCTCAATAAACCCTTTCTCAGACATAGCTAGTTGGTCTAACCTAGCGCGGGTTTGGCGGGTTTGCCCTGCAATGTCTTCTAGTTGATGTAGGCAGTACTTAGCGTTATCCGGTAAATCTTCTACAACGTACTCTACGCCGTCAAGCGTAATCATAGCTTTCTCTTGAGCTTCACTCATAAAGTTCTCTCTTTCTTTTAAGTTAATTAGCCACTAAATTAGATAGTGAAGCAAGATAATAGCACTAAAATAATACGTATGCTATAGTTCTTAAAACCAACGCATGGTATGTTTATGGATCAGGAAACTAAACAAGAGCTGGATAAAATCCAAGAGCTTTTAGCTGAAATATCTGTAGATATGAAGACGGTAGGCCGCGCGTTTCCACGTAATTCTCTCGGTGAAATAGACGCCGATGGTCATAGGGCACACCACGAAGCACTTATCCGCGCGGCTAGAAGCCAAGAAGATTTTTGGGTGTCGCTTAAGACCGACCTAGCTAAGAAGGGTTTGGGTGCTGTTATATTTATAGCTATAGGTCTAATGGTCACTGGCGTTATGGCTAAGTTAAATTTACCTTTACAATAGAAGTGACTAGTTTCCCCTAAAGGTACAACTATGGAACACTTACTAGATTACTGTCTAACTGAGTTACAGACAGACGCGATCAACGCTTACACTAAGCACGGGTCGTACACTAAAGCAGCGACTGCTCTAGGTGTTAAAGCTGACACACTTAAGAAACGAATTCGACGCATAAAGGTTATTGCGGCCAAAGCGGGCATGGCACCTGAAGCAGGGTTGACGCACGTCACTGCTGCGGGCTTTGCTACTAAGCGCGTATCTACGCTTTATAAAGAAGACGGCTCTATTGGCGTGCAATGGCACATCCAAGAGCAAGATAAAGTCCAACAGATAGAAACTTTGGTTAGGGCGCTGGACGAGTACGTATGGAAGCCTGCCCCGATAATCCCACACAGCGGGCTAAAAGACGCTGACCTCCTAACGCTTTACACCCTCACGGACTACCATCTGGGCATGTACGCCTACGCTCCTGAGTCCGGCGATGCTTGGGATCACGACATCGCTTCCAAACTGGCAGTCGCTGCTATACAAAAGATGATCCAAGGCTCTCCTGACTCTGAGCTTGGCATACTCAACATCCAAGGTGACTTCCTGCACTGGGATGGCCTTGACGCTGTTACTCCAGCTTCTAAGCACGTACTCGATGCGTCTACTAGGTTTGGCCATCTGGTTGACCTATCCTTAGATTTCATCATGGGTGCTGTGGAGTTGCTACTTGGTAAGCACAGCCGCGTGCGAGTAATTATATGCGAAGGCAACCACGACTTGGTTTCTAGTCTATGGATAAGAAAAGCCATCGCGAAGATATTCGCCAACAACGAACGCATCGAAGTAGATCAGACAGAGTTTCCGTTCTACGCGTATCTTCACGGCAAAATAATGATCGGCTTCCACCACGGCCACAAAGTAAAGAACCGCAGTCTACCCGCCTTGTTTGCGAGTGAGCCTAGGTATCGCCAGATGTGGGGCAGCGCGGAATACACGTACATACACACTGGGCACTACCACCATACTGAGCAAGACATGGCTGAAGGCGGCGGCGCTATTGTCGAGCGGCACCCAACGCTAAGTTCTAGAGATGCGTACAGTACTAGGGGCGGCTACACCTCTTGGCGGGCAGCACACGCCATAACCTACCATAACGAGACTGGTGAATGTCTTCGTGTGACGGTTACACCAAACGTGCGCCTGTAGATTGAAAGTCCTAGCTGTACTATAATTAGCGGACTATTACCCTAGGACTTTCGCTATGGCTGGAATTAAGATAGGGGGCTTCGGAGGCATATCACCGAAAACGCCTCCACGCGCGCTAAAACCTACTCAGGCGCAACAGTCTTTGAACGCTGGTGTGTTCACCGGCTCCCTTAAACCTTTGAAAGGCCTAGGGGCTTCCGTTCAAACTGTGGTCGGCACAACGCAAACTATATACAAGTTTGGGCAGGACTCCACTGACGAAACCGCAGGATGGCTGCGTTGGGATACTGACGTAGACGTGGCTCGCGGCCAGATCAACGGTGACACTGAGGAGTGGACGTTCTACACAGGCGATGGCTACCCTAAAGCTATCCACGCCGCTGCCGTCGGCAGTCCTATACACATGGGGCTAGACCGGCCTTCCGCTGCGCTATCAACCGCGCTTGGCTCCGTACCAAGTAACTCTGCTGACCTAGCACTGGAAACTCGGGTGTATACTTACACCTACGTGTATAAGATCGGAGGTAGAGAGATAGAGTCCGCTCCAGCCGCAGGCACTACTTCTGTAGACGTGTATCCCGGTCAAACTGTTACTCTTACTGGGTTTTTAGCCCCCGGCACTGGCTATGCGGCCACACACGTACGAGTTTACCGATCCATCTCTGGCACGTTCTTATTTACCTCTGAAGTAGCGCTTGCTACAGCTATAGGTTCTGGGTTTGCCGACGATGTAGACCCCGAGTTACTAGCAGAGGAAATTCCATCGCTGGGCTGGCTAACGCCTCCAGACGACATGGCGGGGCTTACTAACTTGCCTAATGGCATCATGGCTGGTTTTGTTGGTAGAGATGTTTACTTCTGTGAGCCTTATGTGCCCCACGCTTGGCCAGACTTATATCGACAGACTATAGACCACCCTGTTGTTGGTTTCGGTCGTATGGACACCACGTTGGCGGTTCTTACAAAAGGAACTCCTTACCTTATACAAGGCTCACACCCTGATTCTATGGTGGTTGTTAAGTCCGACATCGAGCAAGCGTGTGTTTCTAAGCGTAGTATTGTCAGCATTAACAACTACGTTATCTACTGTAGCCCTGATGGGTTGGTAGCTTTGACCCCCGGCGGTTCGCAAATAATCACGGAGTCCTTGTACACCTACGACCAGTGGCAGACGCAGATAGACCCGACGAGCGTACACGCATACCACCAAGACAATAAGTACATTGGCTTTTACAACAACGGCTCTACTACTGGGTGTTTTGTGTTCGACCTGACAACTAGAGAGTTCGCGCTGTCTTCCCTTACTGCTACCGCTGGGTATCAGTCTCTGCGGAACGATAAGTTATACCTGCATTTATTAGGGGCGGTTAAGCCGTGGGGCGAAGGCTCTAACCTGACGTACACTTGGAAGTCTAAGATTTTCACTATGCCTAGGCCGCTTGGAATGTCTTGCGCACAAGTGGAAGCGGAAACCTACCCAGTCACTGCTAAGGTATACGCGGACGGCGCGTTGCTGCACACGCAAACAGTACAAAATAGATTCCCATTCCGCCTGCCTGTTATGACTGCTAGAGACTGGGAGGTAGAACTTAACGGAACCAGTGAAGTATTCGGCGCTAACATAGCGCAGTCAATGGAGGAGCTTGCCAATGTCTAAACCTAGCACGGCACTGCCCGCTATAACTTCGGATATACCGCGTGACCTCCGCATATTTTTAGACCGGCTGCGCGGTGTTCTTGATGGTGCAGGCTCACGCACGGTAATGACTCGGGCGGACTTAGAGGCATTCGGCCTAATAGACAACAAAGGTACTCCCATACTGGACGGGCCAGCGCTAGCTACTCCTCCTGTAGTAACAAACTTATCGGCGGCAGGGGCGTTTAGCAATGTCATATTGACTTGGGATAACATCAGCTACCCCAACCACGCGTACACAGAAGTGTGGGCGTCCGCTACGTATGACACGTTACTGCCTGACACCGACCCGGATTACGTACTACCGTCGTCGCTCGATAACCTCTCGACCGCAGCTCTGCTAGATACAGCGGGTGGTAGTGTTACCACTGACCAGATAGGCGGCGGCAAAGGTAGATACTACTGGGCGAGAAACGTTAACACACAAGGCACTACTGGGCCGTTCAACGCCGTGTCTGGGTTACTTGCAACTACCGCGCCGGACATAGCTTTTTTGCTTGATACTCTTACTGACTCTATTACACAAGGGCAACTTGCCACAGCTTTGTCGGACGAGATAGACTTAGTAGCTCTGCTCGAAACATACACTGGGTATGTAAGCTCATACACAGGCGACAACTTAGTAACAAGATTAGGTACTGTAGACGCGTCTGTAGTTAACATAAACTCGTCTGTATCTTCGCTCAGCAGTACAGTAAATACGATAGACGGCGAGGTTACGACGCTAAATACTAACGTATCCAACATCCAAAGCGCTATTGCGGATTTAGTATCGGGTTCTACATCGGTTTTTGTGCAGGCTTCGGCTCCGACAGGAACCATAGCGGAGTTTAGTCGTTGGTATGATAGTGATGACAACAACAAAGTATATGCGTACATCGACCAAGGCTCAGGCCTTACATGGGTCGCCTTAGACGACCCTCGTGTTGCGGCCAACGAAATACATGTCACTGCCTTAAACGCGGAGGTTTTTAATGGCGACGGGACTAGTCGCCTTGCAACAGGCACCGCACTCAACACGCTAGATACCACTGTTGTGGCGCTGGGCGGCACTGTTGTTTCTATTCAGTCAGACGTTACTGCGTTAGAAGGTGAAGTATTTAATGCAGATGGCACTGCCCGCTTAGCTACTGGTACAGCGGTTAGCGCGTTATCGAGCACTGTTGCGACCCAAGGCACTACAATAGTTTCCGCTCAGTCGGACATAACCGACTTAGAAGGTGAAGTGTTTAACGGCGATGGCACCGCCCGCTTAGCTACTGGCGCGGCACTCAGTACGCTGTCTAACACAGTGGCTAGTGATGGCCTTACAATAGTGGCGATACAGGTTGACGTTACTGAGCTTGAAGGTGAAGTGTTTAACGCGGATGGCTCTGCCCGCTTAGCTACTGGCGCAGCGGTCAGCACATTGACAAACACCGTAACTACTCAAGGTGATAGCATTGGTACGTTGCAGACTGACGTTACCTCACTCGAAGGAGAGGTGTTTAACGCCGATGGCACTGCTCGCTTAGCTACTGGCTCCGCCCTGAGCACGCTGACCAACACAGTTACAACTAACGGCACAACAATCGGGTCGTTGCAGACTGACGTTACCTCACTCGAAGGAGAGGTGTTTAACGCCGATGGCACTGCGCGTCTCGCTACTGGTACAGCGGTCAGTACGTTATCGAGTACCGTAGTAACGCAAGGTTCCGATATAGATACCTTAGAGAGCACGGCTACGACGCAGGGTGCGCTAATAGGCACAATACAATCTGATGTAACCGCCCTTGAAGGTGAAGTGTTTAACGGTGATGGCACTGCTCGCCTAGCTACTGGCGCGGCACTTAGCACGCTATCTACCACAGTAACTACGCAGGGTACTAGTATTGGCACTGCGCAGTCGGACATAACCGACTTGGAAGGAGAGGTGTTTAACGCCGATGGGACTGCTCGCCTTGCTACTGGCTCCGCTGTCACCACGCTGTCTAACACAGTAACTACGCAGGGCACTAGTATTGGCACCGCGCAAACTGACATTACTTCCCTAGAAGGTGAAGTGTTTAACGCCGATGGCACTGCTCGTCTAGCTACCGGCGCGGCGCTAACTAACCTAACAAACGTAGTTACAACCAACGGCAGTGACATAGATACTGTGCAGCAGGACATCACTTCTCTAGAAGGTGAAGTATTTAACGCAGACGGCACTGCCCGTCTAGCTACTGGTTCAGCGGTTTCGTCACTAACTAGCGCAGTAGGAATAAACACCACAAACATAACCTCCGCGCAGCAGGACATCACTGCCCTAGAAAACAGTGTTACGACGCTAGATGGGGAAACTACAGCCAACGCCAACGCCGTAACGGCGCTAGACACACGAACAACCGCAGCGGAAGGCACTATAACCAGCACGAGCAGCGCTGTTACGGCACTACAAAATTCCTTGACCACTGCGGAGGGTACCATAGCTGCTACTAGCACCGCCCTCGACGCCGTAGATACTCGCGTTTCAAGCGCGGAAGGCACTATAAGTTCTCAAGGCACGTCCATAAGCGGGCTAACCGCCGGGCTTGCTGCTACCGACTCGACAGTCGCGGGGCACACAACAAATATAAACACCCTAACCACTGATGTTTCTGCCATAGATGGCGTGGTTACTTCAACCGCCAGTGATGTGAGCGCTCTGTCCACCACAGTCGGAGAAAACACTTCTGCCGTAGAGACAGCGGCGGAGTCTATAAATGGTTTGTCTGCGCAGTACACAGTTAAAGTAGACAATAACGGATACGTGTCGGGTTTCGGCTTAGCGAGTACGCTGGTTAACGGCACGCCGTTCTCTGAGTTTATCGTGTCAGCAGATAGGTTTGCTATTGCGTCTTCTTCTGGCAGCGAGGTAATACCGTTCGTAGTTACTACCGCGACTACTACACTCAATGGTGTTAGCGTGCCTGCTGGTGTTTACATAGACCAAGCGTTTCTTAAGAACGGTGCTATCGGCACTGCACAGATCGGCGTAGCCGCTATCGACACTGCACAGATCAGTGACTTAGCTGTTACTAACGCTAAGGTAGGCTCACTAAACGCTGACAAAATAACCGCAGGCTTTATATCCGCAGACCGTATATCCACTGGGTCTCTAGACGCTAAGATCGCGACTATAACTAGCGCGCAGATACAAGACCTCGGTGCAAGCAAGATAACCGCTGGTACAATAGATGCCAGCCAAGTAACGCTCGCGGGCGTTTCACCTTCGTTTGCTATTAAGAGCGCGACCACCGGAGAGCGTATGGAGATAGAAGCAGGCGTAATTAAAGTCTACGACTCGGCTAACACACTTAGGGTTAAGCTAGGGAATCTTGCGTAATGAGCTATGGCTTCCAGCAGTTCGACGAATACGGTGAAACTATAATAGACACTAGTCAGATAGTTAACTCGTTAATTAAGATAGATACGGTCAGTATAACGTTGCAGCCGGGTTCCGCTAGTGGCAGTACTTATCCGTCTTCTATTCAATACAGCTTGCCCGGAGTTACTTCCCAGCAGGACTTAGATGATAACTATATAATACAGGAAATCCCTGCGGGGTTTAGCCTGTTCGACAACGGTGGTAGTTTCGCTAAAGCGTATGTTTCCGCAGGGGTTATTAGCTTCACTAACAACTCTGGATGTTACACCATATTCGGTGACCCTAGGCCGTGCTCATTCCTTGACGCCCGCACAGAGACATATAACGTTTATGTTGTTGGTAAAGCCTTATGAGCTATGGGATAGAAGTCCTAGACTCTAATGGGAGCACCGTTTTTAACAGCACCAACTATGTAGAGATGGCTTCGCATTACGCCACCGTGGTTAGCGGGGGTACGTTCTATACACCTTCGTGGTGTACGGGTGGCGACAAAGCGTACGAAGGCCCCCCTTACTCGCGCACTAACAGTACATCGCTGAACCTTGCCTACACTAATAAGGAGATGGCGTTCCCACAAGAAAACCCCCAAGTAATACTCCCCGGACACAAGATGGTAGTGGGCGGGGTAGATTATTTCGTTACAGGCCAAACAGGGTCGCAAAATGGCTTAACATACTTTTCATTTGATAAATCTGTGGCGGGTATCCGAGGTACTTCAGCGGCGAGAACTTTTTACGCGGTGGAATACTACATCGCTCGACCAGTTTTTTATGTGCGCCCACTGTCCGCTAGCTACTCAGGAGTGTTTTCTATAGTAGGGGGCGGAGAATCGTTCACGTTGTTAGACTACGCAAGCGGCACGAACACGTTTGAAGTTATCGTTGCCAACTCCGCAGAGGAATGGGGTTCCATAAGCGACGCCAGACCTAGTAAGTTCCTAGCAGGCACTACTGACTACGGCTTGCAAGGGCAAACTGCGTCAAGTTTCCGGTACACACCTTCGCAGCCGCTAACTTCGTTCACAACGTACGACTCCAGAACCCGCCCGGTTAAGGTTATACTCGCTAAGGGCTGGGCTGGCGGCACAGCTGGCACAGCGTCTACTTTCTCGCTGGGAAGTTTGTCTACCTCCACCACCAAACGGTGGTGCCGCATGAACTCTACTGTGTTAGCTAAAATAATTGGCTACCAAAATTACTGGACGGCTAAGTACAACTGGGCTTCTAACAACAACATCTCGCTGTCGTGGACTAGCGGCGGGGGCAACTTTACTTTGTCCACTAATTACACAACAAAAGCAGCCTTCGCTGTAGTAGAATTTGGAGATGGGTTATGATTTTAAAATTAAGAGTGGACGCCAGCGGCAATATAATAAGCCAGTATAGGACGGCGGAATCTTGGCCAGAACACGGCACTACTGAGGACGGGTTCCTCTGTCTAGACTCTATCCGTGTGCTAGACATGCAGTTAGATTACTGGGACGGCGCGGCTTGGGCGACCCGAGCCGCTGCGCCTAATAACTTTTGCGTGTGGGAGAATGGCGAGTGGGTAGAAAGCGAAGACAAGAAGCTCGTCGTGCAGTCTTGGATTATGGCACGTGGTCGGGCAGAACGCGACGTACGACTTTCTATGAGCGACTGGACGCAATTCCCAGACAGCCCTCTAACCGATGAGAAAAAAGCCGAGTGGGTAGCGTATCGGCAGGCATTGCGGGATGTGCCCGCAAACAACTCGGAAGTTACTGATCTAAATGATATAATCTGGCCAACATCTCCAATATAAGGCATAATTGGCGGCATGAGCTTTGATTACGGTAGAGTAGTATACGACGATAAGGAGCGATTCGGCAAATGGGTCGCTTCTCAGGTAGAGCAAGAGGGCAGCTGGGGCGATTATTACGCGCTAGGCGTTGAGAAAGAAGGACGGGTAACCGCCGGTGTTGTGATAAACAACTACAACATGTCTAACGCCACAGTCCACATAGCCATTGCAGAACCTAATCGTATGATCATACCCCTTTTCAAAGCAGTTTGCGATTACGCATTTAACGTATGCAAACTAAAGAGAATAACTGGGCTTGTACCAACTAACGAGCCTGACACAATTAAGTTCGATAAGCACCTAGGCTTCGTAGAAGAGTTCGTTATGAAGGATGGTGCCCCTAACGCAGATATGATGGTACTAGTATTATGGCCAAAAAATTGTCGCTGGCTTCAGGAGTCATAAATTATGGGTGGTAAAAGTCAACCGGCTCCCGACTATTCGGGAATGGAAAGAGTTGCACGCGAGCAGTTAAGATTCTCGCAGCAGCAGTACCAAGATATGAAGCCCATTGTTCAGCAGATTGCTGGGCAGCAGATGGCCGCGCAAGATCAACAGATGGAGCAGGCAGCTGACTACTACCAGTATCAGCAAGAAACCTTCCGTCCTCTTGAACAAGGGTTAGTTGCTGACGCGCAAAACTTCGACACCGAGGCTTACCGCCAGACACAAGCTGGTGAGGCTAGCGCCGCCGCCGCAAGGGCGTTTGGTACGGCTCGGGAGTCTAACGCTAGGTTCCAAGCAGCCAGAGGTGTTAACCCCAATTCTGGTGCCGCTCGTGGTGCTGGTTTACAAACTCAATTACAAGAAGCTGCTATGCGCGCGCAGGGTATGACTGGCGCTCGTAACCAAGCACAACAGTTAGGCTATGCGCGTAAGTTAGACGCCGCTGGTCTTGGCCGTGGGTTGTCAGGAGCTTCTACCGCTGCTTACGGTGGTGCTACTAACGCTGGTTCTCAAGCATCAAACGTGGCCCAATCCGCTGGTAACAACTACCAAGCTGGTCTAGCAGGCGCAGGACAAACTTACGGCAACATGGCAAGTACTCAGGCAAGTGTTTTCTCTGCTGGGCTACAAGCACAAGGCGAGATGATGGGTGCTTTAGTAGGAGCCGGTGCGACTATGTACCCTTCCGATATGCGGCTCAAGGAAAACGTTTCTGAGGTTGGCAAAGACGCTTACACAGGACTTAACCTATACCACTTCAGCTACATTAACGATCCTGACAGCACTATGTATGAAGGTGTTATGGCTCAGGAAGTTCTTAACTTTATGCCGGAAGCAGTTGCACTTACTGAAGACGGTTTCTATGCGGTGAACTACAACATGCTCGGCATGGAAATGAAACAAGTGGAGGTGGCGTAATGGGTTGGGCATCTGGAATGGCAGCAGGCGTTAGGCTCGGTGAAGCTGTAAACGCGAACAGAGCTAGAAGAAAAGAAGGTTTGGTCGCAGAGGAAATCTCTGCGTTCGACGCCGCGCAGGCCGAGCAAGCCGCAGCGTACAAGAAACAACAGGAAAACGCCCAGAACACCTCTAACGTACAAGCTGCGTTTAACAACGGTGGTATAGGCGCTGGCCCAGACCAAAACATGAGCGCGATGCCACAAGCGCCGAATACTCTTGCGGGTATGGGATTAGCTCCGGCACAGGCAGGTACTGCGCCACAACAAAGCCCTATGCCAGCTCCGACAAGAGTTGAAGCGCCAATGAGCGTCCTAGACCAGCTGCGGGCTAGAGAAAGCATATACAGAGGTGCTGGGCTTACCGACCAAGCAGACAAGCTTGCTTCGCAGGCTTTAGACCAACAACGCTATGACATAGGGCAGGAACAGTTTGATACAACAACAGGTCTGGCAAGAGAGCAGCTCGCGATTGATACCCGTGCGGCAAATACCGCAGACCAAAGAAGCCAATTTGAACTCGCCCAAGCGCAACAACAGGTAACCGAAGACGCTGAGCAGAAAAAAGGCATTAGTGAACTACAATCAACATTAGCTAGCGGGGAAGCAACCCCAGAAAATATAGGTGAGCTGTACTCTAAGTACGGTATAGACCCCGCAGTTGGCAACGAGTATGTCACAGGGTTCTATAACATCTCAGAGCAAGCTGCCAAGCGCAAACAAGAGCAACTAGCCCTGCAAACTGCGGAGCTAAACTTAGATGGTCTGGTTGACCTCCATAAAAAAGACGACTCTATAACTCCGGGCAGGCACTTTGATTACGAGCAAGTGGGCGGTAAGCTAGTCCTTTCCGAGTTCGACACTGAGACCGGCGAAAAAGTTAGGGATTTAGCAGAGTTCGGCTCTACGGCGGAGCTTGAAACAAACCTGCGTAATTTAGCTTCTGGGTACGGCGCTGCCATAGAGTCACTAGCCAACACGGCTAAAACCCAGCGCGCAGCGGCTGCGGATGGGGCCATAGAATACGCCAAAGTTAACGCCGATCTTGCAGCAGTGGATGGGGGCATTAGAGAGAAGCTCATAGACAACCTTGGCAAATTGCAGGCCGACCCTATGTTTCGGGGTATGGAACCACTCCAGCAGGAAGCTGCTATCGCTGAAATATATAAAGCCGCAGGGGTCGTTTACTCAGGCGCAATGACCCCCGGTGGAGATTACGGCGATGGCGGCGATGGCACGGCTCCTCCTCCTCCTCCTGCGGATAGTATAGCCGCTCTTAGGCAAGGGCTTCAGCGCAAAACTGCCGAAGGTGCAGAGGCAGACGCCAAAAAGCAAGTACTGTACAAAGAGGCGGAAGCTCTGATTACCGAGTTTACCCCAGAGCAGCTTGACAGTGTGGAGGTTAGTGACGAGCTTAAAGCGGCTATACAAGCAGCGTACACGGCGCAACGGGGGTATGCCGCGCAACGGACGCTTGAAAAAAGTGGTTTACGCAGTCTCTAGCAATGTTGCTACACTTATAATTAGGGTGAACAATGTCTATATTTAGTTTAGAACAACTGCGGGCTATAGCTCCTGCTAGAATGAAAGGGGCTTCCGATGCGGAGCTAGTAGTAGATTACAGCCAGCAGGTAGGCAAAGACGCGCAGGACGTTGCGGAATACTTTGGCGTGTCTACAGGCCGTGACCGTGGTGAGTTGGCTGCGGGTATTTCTTCTGGCGTAGACGTAGTGCAGATGCTTGGTACAAGTGCTGCCGCTGGTATAGCAGACATTGTAGGCGCGGAAGACACTTCTGAGTACTTGCGTGGCCAAGCGGAACGACAAGGTTATGAGTCGTATCTAGCGGGCAAGCCCGGATTAGATCGCGTAGAAGACTTAGAAGGCGTAGGTGACTATATAGACTACGCGCAGTACCAGATCGGTAAGCAGTTGCCTATTATGGGCACTGTAATGGCAGCGCAGGCACTTCCGGGCTTAGGTCAGGCTGGCACCGCTGCTGGCTTAACTAGGTTAGCGGCTATAGCCCCTAGAGCTTTAGGTGGTGGTGGCGTTCAGCAAGGTGCTAGTTTCGCAGCTCGCAAGCAAGCACTCGCACAAGGTGAGGCACTAGCTAAGTCTACTATGGTAGGTACTGGCCTTGGCTTTGGCTCTCTATATGAATCCTCCGCTGCTGATGGTGACCCTGATCCTTGGAAGGCATTACTCGGCGCTGTTCCTTACGGCTTAGCTGAAGCGGCTGTGCCTGCTGCGCTTACTGGCGTAGCTAGACTTAAGACTGGCGGATACACAGGTGGCGCGGTTTCTAGGTTTGGTAAAGCTGGCGCTGTAGGCTCTGTAACAGAAGCTGCTACTGAAGTGGCACAAACGGGTATGGAGTTTGGCATTGACGGCACTGCTACCGCTGAAGAAATGCGCTCTGGATTCCTTAACGCCGCTGTAGCTGGTGGATTAACAGGCGGCTCTATGAGCGGTGCTGTATCTGCTATTGGGCAACGAAGAATAGACGCACCTAAGAAAGTAGAAACTAACGTACTGGGAGAGACAGACTTGGCGGGCAATGCCCCCACTCCTGTACAAGAACGGCAACCAGAGTTTCAACAAAACTTAGACCTTAACGACCCACTAGCTGGGCAGTATGACGAGGCTGGCGCGCCGCAGAACATAGGTTCCATCGAACAGACAGCAGAGCAAGCAGAGCAAGCGCCTGTACTAGACGAAGACCAATTTTCTTTTGACTTCGCTACTGGGCCGCAACAAGATTTCGCTGCTTCCTTAAAAGCTACCGTTGCTAAGTTTGGCAATATAAAGCGTGGTCAAAAGAAAGTTTTAGCCCAGCGACTAGAAATGTTGCAGCGTACTAGGGCAGGCGTGCAAGCAGATAACCTTTTTGAGCAAGAGAAAACAAAACCATCTGAGCGCAGAGCTAAAAAACTACGCGAAGCTATGGCGCTAAACAAAGCTGAAAAGATTCGTGTTCTCGACGAGCAAATCGCAGACACTGCGGAACAAGTTAACGGCGCAGCCGAAGCTGCTGTAGCAAGAGAAAAGCTGGCAGACTTCAAAAATGCACTAAAAGTTATATCGGTAAACGATAAAGGTGAAGCGACGCTCACAGGTGAAATTACAGAGCGCCAGTTAGCTGCACTGCAAGAGGGCGACCCTAACGTATACGAGCAAGTTGCGCCTAAAGAAGCAGCGGTAGAAGTTCAGGGTGAAACAGATTTAACCGTGTCTAACAAAGCCGAACCAGAGATACAAAGTGACCTGTTCGAGGACGTAGTCGTAGACCCTGTTGAAGAAACACAGGCGTCACCTCTAGCGCGGGAAACAAATACTGCACCTGTAGAAGAAGTATCTCAGACACAGGATCAAATAGACTCTGAGATGTCCGCTGCTGAACAAGCTGAGCTTGAGTCCGTCGTTGTAACCGAGCAAGACTCCGCAGTTATGGACGTAGAGATAAGAAACATCCTAAAGTCTGAAGTGGATTCTACTACCGGCGAGGCTACTGGCGCGCCGACTTTGGCTGACGGCGTTCACAAAGCGATTGCGATAATGCTCCGCCACCCTGCCCTATACCCTGCCCCTAGAATAGGCAACGCTGGTAAGTCTGCTACAGACCCAGAGTACGTTAACAAAGAAGCTACCGCTGCAAACAGCGAGCAAATGAAGGGTATCCACAAGATGCTCTTGGACGTTGTTAAGTATGCGACTATTGCTAATAACCAAGCTGGTAACCTAGACAAGCGAGTTACGTCTACAGTGGGCGGTGTTACTACCACGTCTAAGCAACGTAAAGCCGCAGGCGAAGGGCCGCAGGCTAAGTACAACAAAGCGATAAGAGATTTAGAAGCCACATTCAAAAAGCTGCTTAACCCGTCTGCTGGCGGAATGAGCGATAAAGACTTGTCCGCTATCTTAGGTGCTCTTAAAGTAGACCAAGAGACTAACGCTAAGACAAGTATTAAAGAAGCCCCGATGCGCAAGAAAATTAGCGCTATCTTCACTCCGGGCTACAATTTTGTCAGCGCAGGCAAAGTAAATACTAGTATAGACTCACTAATATCCACCGCGTTTAGCCAGTATAAAGACGGAACGCTAGGCCAGAAAGATGTCGTGTCCGGCACTGTTACGCGTGGTAACAAAGCTGAAATGAAGAAAGGCAAGCCTACGCCGCTCGAAGCCACAGTGGCGGAAGCAAAAGAAGATGGCAAAGACGTACTCAGCGCTGTACTAGAAAGAGTGTCTAGCTGGAAAGGCAAGCCTAGTCCTTATGCTGTTACCCTAGGCAGAAGTATCCGTGACGTTCTAGAGCGAATGAATGAGGGCAAAGCCCCAGTTCAAGTTGAGTTTGTTGGTGTAGATAACGACGTAACTGGGCCGCAGTTTGACCCCAACACTAATACTGTATACCTGAACCGCGACGCTTCTCAAGAACAAGTACTGCACGAGGCGTTGCACTCGGTGCTACAGGGGTATGTGTACAACAATCCTACCGAAGCTAGCGTAGTAGACTTGCAAAAATCTGTGGACAACATAATTGCGTTCTCCAAGACACAGGCGTTCCAAGACGTAGCTATGCCCCAAGACCATAAAGACAAAGCGTTAGCTGTTATTGGTAAGTTAGAACAACTACGTAACGAAGGTAACCCACTCGACGCCGCTTTGGAGTTAATATCCTACGGCTCTACCCTGCGAGATTTCCGTCAGCTTATAGCTGAGATTGATCCTAGCCCTTCTGCGGCTACGCAGCCTTGGTTCGACCAACTCACCGCAGCGTTCAAAACCATTATTCGTTTAGTGCAGACGTTCCTTACGGGCAAAGGTGAAGCGGAGCGGGTTGTCTTGAACTCTTTATCACTATTAGAGAAGGCCCGGACTACGGACAACCTTGCTGACATAAGACCAGTCGGCGGCGCTAAGCTGTTCATGTCTGAATTTAACGACGTGGCTACTTTAGACAGCGCAGGCAAACCTGTAGGAGATTTATTCTCTTCGACTAAAGCTAAAGACGGCTTATACGATGCTTTTACTAGCCGCTTTCTTTTCGGTAAGAACTGGCCTGCGAGAGCTGAAGCTATTGCTAGCAGTATAGAAGCTAGGAAAGAAATAATAGCTAAGAAGCTGCCAAAGGTCGCTGCGTATATGTCCAAGTGGGCGGCGCATTTCCAGATTCCTGAGTCTCTGACTACTTACTTTAAAACGTATAAAGAGCAACGGAACACAATCTATATGAACCTAGAGCGTCTTGTGCGCTCCATTGAGAAAGGTGACACTGCTACGCAGCAGGCTATTTTCTCCTACTTAGATGGCGATACCACTGCGTTCGATGGCGTGGTTAACGGCGACCGCCTGAAGATAGAAGCGGACATTGTTCGAGACACAATGGACAGCATGATAAAAGGCTTACCTCAGTCTATTCAAGATGAGTTTGCGGGCAAAGACTTCACTAAGAAGTTAATCTACGTGAGCGACCAGTCAACTATATCTAGCCACGCTATGACTATGACTGCCCTTGGCAGACAGCTAAGCAAGCAAGGTGTATCACTGGAAGTGGACATAGTATCAGACAGCGATTTGCTAATGACGGACGCTAATGGTGACGTAGTTCTAGACGGGGAAACTTTTTATAAAGCCACTGTAACCCCAACAAACGGCACTCCCGGCTACGCTACTATGGTCAGCAAGACTAAGCACGACTTGCAAGACGGACAAATGAGCACTGCGGGAGCGCAGGTCAACGTGTCGGTGCAAGAAGGCGAGTACTCTATGAAGAAGTACGACGGTAGCAGCGGCAACTATCGTTTCACGCAGGACAACAACTACAAAGATAATTTGGATGCCCGTAAAGTATCCGCAATAACTAACGCTATGCGCAACACTGTTGGTGGCGTAGCTAGTTTCTACGCTACTCAGAACTTTATGAAGGCTATGGCCATACAAGGTAAAGAGTCTGGCCAAGTGTTTGACACTGTAGAAGACATACTAGCTACTTACCCAGAGTTTGCAGGGAAAATAGGAACTGGTGACGGGCAGAGCTTACCTGCTAGCGTAGCTCAAGCTTCTCAGCTAGGTGATAAAATACGTTTGCGCGGCCAGTTCGTGCAATACCCACAAGACATTGAGCAGTATGGTGACATGGCGGGTAAGATTGTGCATGGCCCCGTTTTCGCTGCTATGCACGATATGAGCGACCGTAACCCCCTTGTTAACGTAGAGGGCTATAACCAAGCGCTGCGAGCGTTTAAGAAGTCTAAGACTATCTACAACCCCGGAACACACGTCACTAACATAGCGTCCAACGTGACTTTGCTAATGCTGCACGACATACCGTTAAAAACTCTAGGTAGAGCCGCTAGCCTAATGGCAAGATATGAGACGGGCAAAGGTAAGCCCTTAACCCCTGACGAACTAGCGATGATGAAAGTCTTTATGAGTTCTGGCGCTATGTTGGGCAACTACTCAAGTGTAGAAGTAAAACGTGAGCTTGCTGAGAACGCGGAAAACAACCTACTGATTGACGGCAACGAGTCCGCCATGACCCGCGTTACTGCCTTTATAAACTTTGAAGCTGAGAAAGGGAACATGGCAGCTAGGCTGACGCGGAAGCTAGGTAAGAAACTAGTAGACACCGACGACGTAGCTACCCAGTTGTACGCGGCGGAAGATAACGCGTTCCGACTCGCTTCTTTTATCAAGCACGTCGGCGACTCTAAGAGCCTATCTACCGATGGGGTAGTTACAGACGAGATGCTTCAGGCAGCCGGTCGTAGAGCGCGCACAGACTTCCTAGACTATGACATTGATTCTAAGTCAGTAAAAGCTGCGCGGCAATCTTGGTTACCGTTTGTGTCTTGGACGTACGCTATTACTCCTGTGCTGGGCCGCATTGTTCTGCACCAGCCTTGGAAAGTTGTAAACCTTCTAGCAGGATACGCCATGATTGATATGGCAGCGTCTGCACTAGTAGGAGACGATGAGGAAGAACGCCGTCGCGGCCCTGCTAAACTTGACGAGAACGTGTTTGGTATCCCCGGATTACGCACATACATCCGTTTGCCTTTTGGCGACGACAACAACCCTGTGTACTATAAGCTAGGTGATTACATACCTTTGGCTTCTACTGTTAAAGGACTGCCGACTAACAATGGATTTATGGGCATAGATTGGTGGCCACAAGGATTACAACCGGGCGGGCCGTTTATAACTGCTGTCGTCGCTTCCATTGGTGGAGTTGACGCGTTTACAGGCGAGAAACTATACAAAGAGACTGACTCTAGCTTTGATAACGTTATGACCGTAGGGGAGCAGCTGCTCAATGTAGCTACGCCACCTTGGCTAAGAACTAGCAACATAGAAAAAAGCATAGACGCTATTCAGGGCAATACCAACTTTGCTGGCAGGAAACAGGATGTCGCTAGATTATTAATAGGCAACATACTAGGACTTAAGATTGACGGGTACAATGTACAGCAAGAGATGTTGTCTAAGTCGTATGAAAGCAGTCAGTTAACCCGCGCTTTTGGTGAGGCTATGAATCGCATAAAAAGGGAAGAAACCCGTAGCGGTAACCCGGACTACGAAGGTATGAATGCTGCGATGCAGGAATTGCAAGCAGATTTATATGACAAGCTAAACGAACTTTATAAGCTAGAGGAATAACAATGGCTACCCCTAGAAAAGGCAAGGCGAAAGTTAAGGTCACAGCTAGCGGGAAGAAGGTTAGCTATGGCCAAGCAGGTAAGGCGAAAGACGGCGGCGCTCGTGTAAAACCGGGCACGTCTAAGGGTGATAGTTACTGCGCACGTAGCCTAGGCATAAAGAAGGGCTTGCCTAAAGCTAAGCAGAACGACCCCAATACACCGAATAACTTATCACGTAAGCGTTGGAAGTGCTCTGGCGCTAAGTCGAGGAAATAACATGACACCATGTAAAGGTTGCCCACACCCTACTAAGTGTAAGAAAGCTGGTAGATGCCTAAAGAAAAGTTTGCCTAAACGCGGACAGCGTACAGCGAAAAATAAGAAGAAATAAAAAGCCCCAGTTAAGAGGCTTTAAGTTAGGTCTTGCTTAGCGATTGCTAGTAGACCTATTACTGTGATGATAATGCCGTAAAGAACCATGAGGCCTCCGTAAGTTGAAGCGGCATTATAGTGGCTATCGGTTATGATCGGAAATCACTGTTTATCATGGCTTACATATCATATATGGTATATCTTTATTATTCCTCGTGTTCAAATGTAAAGTGTTCATCAAAGCCGTTCATTATGTACTCTTCGATGCAGTGTTTAATTGTCTCTTCAGTAGGCGCATCCGTGTGTTTGTGCGCCCTATTGTAACCAGACTCAATACCTGACTCGACTATCTCTTGTATTAACTTATGTATTTTAACTTTCATTGCGATATTCCAGCTCATCTCGCATTACTTTGCGCAAAGCTGGGCGCATGGTTTTCTGAGTATCTAAGCAAGCCTGTAAGTGCTGTGTAGACATATCAGCAATCTTTACATGCACCAGCGTCTCATCACCATTCTTACCATAAGTTCCCCACTTGACCACTTCTCTTATCACTTCATGGCTATCGTCTGAGGTGGCAGTTAGCATTTCCTCATCACCGTTAGCAGAGCATCTAACATAATCACAGCCACCATCTAGCATATACTCTTTGCCGTTGGCATCTGTATGGGTCACATAATCGTGACGATGCTTTGATTCTAGTATTGTTCCATCAGGTGTCTTCATTTTACTGCTTAATATATAAACCATTAGCTTACACCTTTTATTTGTGGGCCAACATTGCCAGCAGCATCAGTTTCGGGAGGAATAATGTAGCTTGTAATATAGCAATCAAGTAACTCTTCCTCCTCTAGCATCTTTTCGCCGTAAATATTACCACGAACATGCCCATAAACATTGCCACCAACATCGCAAGCAACATCGCCATTAACATTTCCACAAACATTGCCACCAACATTACCAACAACATTGCAACCAACATCGCCACAAACATTGCCACCAACATTACCACGAACATGCCTATAAACATCGCCATAAACATTGCCATAAACATCGCCACCAACATTGCCAATAACATCGCCATTAACATTGCCAATAACACGGCCATTAACATCGCCAATAATGGAGCAGCGCACTTCTTTTATTTCGATATGCCCTGTCATGTCTTTAACTATTGTTATGTTTTCTTTTACAAAGTCTAGGATTTCTTTATCTGTTAGTTTCATTAGTTTACCACTCCAGCTTCAAAGGTCAGGGGAAACCTCGATCTAATTGCAGCGGGTATTACCCCAAGAGTCGGTGCGGCAGGTTGTTCTGCTGCCGTTTTTGCCAGTGATAACAGTATTACCCCAAGAATCTTTCCTTGCAGTTGTACCGTCACTGCCTCTGGTGTTTCCCCAAGAGTCAGTTCGGTAAATCGTGCCGTCACTTGCTTTTGTATTGCCCCAAGAATCTTTCCTGTAAGTAAGGCCGGTGCCGCTATCCCGAGTATTACCCCAAGAGTCGGTGCGTAAAGTGCCGCCATTGCCGGCGTCACAAGTATAATTAGTATTGCCCCAGCTATCCGTTCGATAAGTACAGGCAGCGTTGCTTGTAGATGAAAGTATTACAGTCATAGCTATTGTCGCTATAGTTACCTTAAGTTTCATAGTTAACTCCAAAAATTTATTTATGTTTCCCGGTTTTCGTTCTAGCAAACGAGCGGTTCTTAGACTTAGGCTTAACCGCTAGATTACTTTTACTATTAGAGCCGCCTTTTGATAGCGGCTTCTTGTGATCGACATCATTGCCATCACCCTTCTTGATTTTGCCAGCATCGCGCATCGCCTTGTTAGCAGCGTTGCGCTTAGCTCGGTTCTTCTTTTGCTCAGCAGTACCTTGGTACTTGTCGTACTCAGCCCTGTAGTCTCTAGGTTTCTTAGCCATTGGAAGCATCCTGTAAGCCGTTAAGCAGTGCCAACGACACTGAACTTTGTTTCTTAAAGTCCGCCCCAGACAAAGAGTCAATGAACCTAGGGTGGTTTAGGTTAACAAGTATACACCACGCCTGACCGGGGTTTCTACCTCTGCAATTCTTGAACATAGTTACTCTAGCGTTGGAGTCTACCAAGGCACCCATGTTTTGCAGCTCACGGAGTACGCGGTCTTCTGCGTCGTTATTCTCCTTGACGAACTTCTTAAACACAGCCCTGTTAATAGCCAAAGTAGAGCCGGGCATAATCGGGTTGTTCGCATCGTACACATACTGCGTTCGCATAACGGCTTTGAGAGGGGCAGGCTCTCTAACCATAGGCTTTCCGCCTTTACCATAAGGCTGAGTGACTTCGATGATCTGGTCGTTGTACTGCTGCATAAACTGGCCAATAACATCAATAGCGTCTACCTTGGCATCCACAGTATCTTTGCGGAGCTTCGTAACAGTCTCTAACATAAACTCTATCGTGCCTTTAACGTCGAATGGGAACAGGCCTAGCTTGCTACCTATCTTACCCATCGTCCAAGCAGACTTGATCATCGACTCGTAGAACCTTTCCTGCGGGGCGAAGTCAAAGCCAAACGTCTTGTGGAAGTCTGCGTGCCCTTTAGCCGCTACTTCTTTGGGGCCACCCAAGTGGACTACTGCCTGCACTAACTCAGGGAAAGCCCAGCCGTGGTTCTCTAGCAGTAGGTCTGCGTAGTTACTTGCCACCTTGCCACCACTGTCGTCACGTAGAGATACAAATGTTCTATCGTTCTGTGGAACCTCAAACGCTCGGACTCGCAATGGCTCGGACTCTTGCTTCACCTGATCGAACTTGCTCATCAGTGAAGTGTTCGTAGTCATAAACGTAGGGCCATCCCACACAGCAGGGTGACGAATATCGCGACCGGGAGTCATGGTGGTCTTCTCTTGCCCTTCACTGAATGAGTAAGCCATCTGTGCTACTTGATGCTCGTCAGCCATGGTGATCTCATCAATCGCCATAGGCAAGTTGTTCAGCGTGCCGCGCATACCATAGATAGCGTTTGTAGTGTCGTTCCTACCTTGTATAAGACTGCGAGGGTTACCAAACATGCTGTTAACAGTAAGCAGCGACAGCGTTTTACCAGTTGTCGTGTCCGTTGAGTAGACAGAAACAATGCTACTGCCCATACCCATTTGTTTGGCGATGATACCCGTAGTAGCGATAAGCGCACACGTCCTGATCACCTGTGTACCTGCTAGGTTCAGCATATCCATAGCCTCTACGAACTTCTCGCGGGTGCCTTGGACTACGATGCGCTCCTTGTATCTCTCAGCGTTGCCAACAATACGACGTGATGTTGCGTTGTTCGGCGGGTTAATGATCTGCTGCCCGCATATAAACGAGCCGTCTTTCTGCCAGCCGAATGACTTATAGTCATAGCCGGTAGCTACTTGGCTCTGAACCATTTGCAAGTAGTCCATAAGATACCCTCTAACTTTTTCTTGTTGGTTGAGCGACTTCAAACCAAATATCTGATTGTCTAGTAGGAACCCAGAGAACTCTTTGCCAGCACTTGATAGCACTGCTGCTAAGTGGTCGTTCTGCTCCCAGCCTATAAGTGGCTTTTTAATTGCCAAAGTAAACGACGTCTGCCGGTCTTCAGGACTAAAGTATATTGATACAATATACATCGGGTAAGTGCTCGTAAGCTCCCAATCTTTAGTCTCGTTTCCATCTTCGTCTTTAACTACGATCTCATGGTAGATTTGATCTCTACGCATTACGTAGCCTTCAGGCATTGGAATCTCTACTTCTTGATCTTCACCTGATTCGTCTTGTACTACAACAACCTGCACGTCAGTGCTACTAAGCTGCGCCGGAGAAGTCTTCTTGCCTTGGTATGGGCAAGCCTCACAACCCTTGGGGCAATGCAAAGCGAACGTAGCGCAAGTAGTCGGGCCAGTAGCATTCCAGCCCTCCAGCTTTTCCATATTCTTTTCTAGATCAAACTCTGGGTGTTGGCCAGCGATACGTATGATAGTTTGCTCTGGGTCAGGCGTGAACTTAGCCAGCCCTAGTGACGCACGCCATAGTGGCTCTTCTACTGGGTCGCCCGCTGCGTTGGTAACTCCGCCGCTCTCTACGATAGCCCTGACCTGCTGACAGTGTTCCGCTATGGAATCTATGTCCAAGTCGTTGCCTTCGTTGAGCACCGCGTCTAGCATCGCACTACGCTTACGCTGGGGCCGGTCAGGGCGTTGTGGAGTTGTATCCATCCACTCAGTTAGCTTACCTGCCAACAGCAACACATCGTGTTCTACGCCGTCGTCGAGCAACACCTTAACTTCTTTCCAGTCTGAAGTTTTCTTGTGGAACGTGCCAACTGGGCGCAGAACCATAGACGGATCGTGTATCTTAGAGTTATCAATCTCCAAGCCTTTGGAAGCTAGTGCGGCACTCAGTGCCTTAGACACCTGTACCCACTGCTGCTTAGATATGCACTTGTCCAGCACCCAATATACATGGGCACCGATACCAGATGACACGATCAACGGCTTCGGCAACTTTAATTCTTTGACTACTTCCGCCAGCTTAATGAGTCCATCACGCTGCGTCTTATATGGCTTGTCGCCACCACAGTCTAGGTCAAAGCATAAGCTCTTAAAGAAAGTAGCTTTATCTTGGGTACGGCGAATCTTTTGTTTGCCTTCATCCGTAGTAACTATGTTGTCAGCGAATGCGCCAACACTGTAATAAATTGTAGCCTCTGGGTTCTTATCCCAAAGCGCCATGTTAGCAGCGGCATCGTCCAGCTCCGCGTAAGTAAATACTTCTCTGTTCCAAAAAATGTTTTTATTATTATTGTATTGGGTTACTACAATCGCATCCCGATCTGGGCATACCCTCTTTAAAAAATCTAATGTATTCACTCTCTATCCTCAGACAAAAATGAGCCGATTAGATTCGCTAATCGGCTCATACTTAGGGTTATCAGTCGAACAAGCTGTCTAACTTCATCTCAAGCTCTTCAGACTGCTTAACTGGCGCTACTGCTGGCTGCTCTGCTGGCTTACTGTCTAGCGCTGGCTCATAGTACGCCGACGCTTCATCGTCCTGAATAGACACCTTCGGTGCTGCTACTTGGGCGTGCGCTGGCGGCGCGGTCAATGCTGGCCCAGCGCTCTTCGGTGCCATAGTCCTGATAGCAATCTTAGTGTCGTCAGACAGCAACAAGGTATCTACTAGGGGAAGAGCTTTTTCTGGAACATAACCGTTTTGCTTGAACAGAAGCCTAGGATAACTCGCCTGCTCGTCAAAGCCAAGCTGTGTGATCGCTTCCTCTGGGCCGATGTTATAATTAGCTAGCTCTGTGAAGTACTCACGTAGTGCGCGCATTGCACTAACTGGCACAGTTAAACTATAGACTTTCTGCGGGTCTGCGGCGGGCACGACAGCTAAATGGCGCTGGTCAGCACACATCTTAGACTTAGCACCTGAAGGCAGAATCTTAGAGCCTAGTACGTTGTTTGGGCAGTTGGCGCAGCTATCGTTGGCTGGGCTTTCTACTGATTGGTCAGGGCGCAGGCCGTCGCTAGAGAAACAAGCTGGGCGTTTGTCTTCCGCTGCTGGGTCAAATGCCTTGGAGTAGAATACTTTACTTACTCTAGGGTTAACGCCAACAATAATAGCGTCCAACTTATCGCCTACTACTGTTTCTACGCCGCCTTCCACTAACCTAAACTTTCCAGCACGGATGCTGATACGTGGCACACTGGGTGCTGAGGTAGTTACGATAGCGTCAGCAAGTGATGACTTAACTCCGGTCTTGTTACGTTCCGCGATACGCGCGGCGATGTGGGCTGGTACTTGTACGTTGTTCATAATACTAATCCTTATTGGTTTTTTCTAAAGTTGAATACACTCACTGAACTAAAATTAACTCCCGGCGGTGGTTCGCCAGCAGCCTCTATGTAACTCCTAACAGCAGTCTTAGAAGCACGCGACTCTAGTAAGTCCCACGCGTCGTTGTCTCTGCAAAAGTTAAATAAGTCTTCTCTTGATGCTACAGTAGCTGAGTGGTGTGTTGACCAATAAGCTGTACCCGCATCTGTCTTGATAGATGAAAGACCATCTTCTTGTGACTTAACAGTAAACCAGTTTTCTAACGTTATCATCTTTTCTTTGATGCTGGCTTTGCGCTGCTTATACTCTTTGTCTAGCGCGTCGAGTTCTTTCCTGACCTTTAGGTATCGGTCAGCTGCCGTTTCATAGTTCATACATTTCTCCAAGTAATTTAGTCACTACTATTAATACCACGCACTAAGTCTAAGAACTCAGCTAACGTGTTTTGCTTTGCTCGGAGCCTTCTATAAAGCTCCGCTTCAAAGTTCGTTGCGTAGAGATGCCACACAGAAGTTCTTCCTTCCGTATTCAGTCTACGTATTCTTGCATTGGCCTGCTCGTACTGCTCAAGTGAGTAGATCGGAGCGTACCAAATAATATCCTTCGCCGCAGTCAGTGTCAGTCCATGCGCCGCAACCTTGGGGTGGGCCAGTAGTATCTTAGGCTCATCAGTGTGCTGGAAGTTATGGAATATCTCATTCCTATCCTTAGAGCTAACGTCACCATTAACAAGCTCCACACTGTGGCCATCGCCGCGCAGCTTCTCTATAAGCCATCGCTGTACGCCCTTTAGTGGCACAAAGATTATTACCTTCCCACCTATCTCTTGCAGCAAATCAGTAAGGGTATTATACCGCGAGGAGCTGTCTATGACAATTGAGTCGTCCTCGCTGTAAACAACACCACAACAAATCTGTAGCAG
>Ga0115550_1000692_pt1 | contig 27626 bp, 23 predicted proteins | sample COGITO_mtgs_1005_FD_87177 | JGI IMG/M metagenome (GOLD analysis project Ga0115550, IMG submission 87177) | Pelagic marine microbial communities from North Sea - COGITO_mtgs_100511 | ecosystem: Environmental > Aquatic > Marine > Epipelagic | place: Germany:Helgoland, sampling site Kabeltonne... | reverse complement strand
TACCACGAACAAATTTAATTTGAATGTATTTTTGAATGAAACCTGCAAAGATGCGATTAATCTCAATGATTTTATTCAATCAATTGAACTGAACTCGGATGATTTCGTGCGTACGGGAGAAATAGGCTACGTAAGAGGCATCTCTGATATTATGGTAGAACGTATTCGCGATATGGAACCGCATACTCGACCTATACATTGTACTGATTTGAAACGAGAGACCATATATGTAAAAGATTCAGATACATGGTCAAAAGAAAATGAGAATAAAACCCATTTGAGAAAGGCAGTGAAAATAGTTGCAGGTAAGAATCAAGCACAAGTCCATACATGGATTACACAAAATCCCAATTATGAGATATTGGACTCACCTGAATGTGAGAAGTATTTTGAATATACAAAAGCATCACTTGGTGGATATGGTAAAGAAGAAGATATGAAATTCGACAACAAAATAATCAATAATATTTTAAAGGAGACCCTTATCAATAAGGAACTGCTTGAACCAAAGTCATTAGAGTAAAAATTGAAATCGATATAATTATACTTAATTAGTATAATTATATTAAGGAAACTATGACGGATATATCTTTTACAGAAGAACCATCGTTTATGGAAGCATACGAGTTTTATATCGATAGTATTAACAACTCATCTGAAGAAGATAAATGTAATACAGACGAAGATAATGAAACAAATAGAACAGACCAACTCAACACGGTAGATAGTGTCGTAGTAGACGATCTAGAATCTTCATTTGGTAATATGAATATCAATGAACTCCAACATTCTGATCGCGAAATATGGGATATATTGATGCGTCATGATATAACTAATCTAAAAAAGCCTATAGAATATTTATTACATGAGTTTGGAACAAGTGAACCATGTAATCGCTTTGATGTTGGAAACAGTATCGAATTTATTATTTGTGATTACATAGAATCGTGTGGATTACAGGTGTTAGAATTACCTAATGCTAAACGGTTTGATCTAGATATACCTAATTACAAGAAACTATCTATCAAATATAGTAGTACGGGCGACATTACATTGCATAATTCAAATAGTTGTATAAACACCGACCTTGAAATGAAGGATACTATATTGCTAACACCCGACGGATTCTATTTATTGACAGATGAAGAATTCAAAAAAAATAACATCAATATTACAGATTATATTCAGAACAATGGAGACAGTCTTAAATTAAAAAGAAAACTTTTGAAAGAACTTCATAAAGTAAAGTACCCGTATATTTACAATATAAACATACAGCACGATAAACCTATGTGTAAAAATAGATTATGTAGTAAAGTGTTTTACAAAGAATTTATGAAGGAATACACGGAATCAATCAAATAGGGGATCGTCATTAATGAGAAATCTAGCACATTTTTCTATCATCTTAACATTTACCGCATTTCCAAATTGACTGTATGCTTTTTTATCATCATCATGAATAATATAGTTTTCGGGAAATGACTGAAGTCGTGCACATTCTCGTGGTGTCAGGTACCTTGATTTAGGTCCATAAATCGGTATCATAGAAGCCATCGCAACTAATGTAGGCGAATAATCAATATTTTTTATTCTGATTCCCGACCCACGAGGGCTCCATAGAACTTGTTCCATAGTCAAATTATCTGATCCAGTTTGCCATTCTAGTTTTCTAACTGCCCCCAACCATAAAGGTTTGTTTCTAGATTCAATTAGCCACGGTTGTAGTACGTGTATATTTGTATTGTAAAACTCTCTATTTTTGTCTATCCAATTCGTATACTTCGCATAGAAATCATCCTGTGCCTTTTTAATATTTTTTTCATTTTCCTCTTTATTTAACTTCTTATCGTTTTTTGTAACACTAGTATTATTTCCATTACTATCCCACCAATCCGTCCATACTGGAAATTTAGGTATGGCTATATTATTTTCATTACAAACCTCTAAAAATTTACCCCAAACTATTTCGGTTTCTTTTAATTTATCGGGTATATCATACTTATTATTTACTGTTTCGTCAATAATATCTTTCAATGAGGTTTGTTTAATATTTTTTTTGGAGATAGATGGTATTTTCGGCAATTCACCCAAATCCTTTCGTTTACACATTATAATTACTCGTTCTCTAGATTGAGGAACTCCAAAATAAAGGGTATTTAATATAACCGTTTTCTCATATGTATAATAATCGAGTTTGTCTATTTGTTCTTTTATAATATTCCAGGTATTACCATTATCGTGAGTTGCCAAGTTTCTCACATTTTCAAGAATTAAATATTTTGGACTGTGATGCTTTATTATCTTACAAATATCGAAGAATATATTCCCACGCGTATCATCAAATCCCCTTTGTTCTCCTGCCTTGGAAAATGGTTGACATGGAAATCCCGCACATAATATATCAAATTTCGGGATAGTATGAATTTCGATTTTTGATAAGTCGTCTAGTGGTTCCAGTTTGTGATTTATAAGATAATTGTCTCGACAATCCTTGTTTATATCACTTGCCATAACACATTCGTGACCCATATTGGCTAATGCATAATGAAAACCACCAATACCACAACATAAATCAATAAACTTTAATTTAGAATGACGTTTTTCTTCGACAGGATTATCTATAACTTCTTTACTAGTATCGACATTTTTTACACATGGTGTTTTACGTCTATTATGAGAGTCATATTGTGATTTTCGTGAAAATTCGTTTCCACATTGATCGCAAGTATATTTAACCATTTTGCTATATAATTGATACAGTCAAAATTTTAAATCAATTATCAATTTTATAACATACGCAAGCATTTGTGTAAAATATAGGACATATGAAAAAACATGGTCGTATTATGTGTTGATAAACGGATTATTTCCAATTTTCGCAACCTATAATAATAGTAGATAAAACAATATAAAGTAACATTGTTGTTATATGTTGTGTGGGTAATGTAAATAATGTAAATAATGTGGATAATGTAGATAATGCTCCTTTAGCTCAGTGGTAGAGCGCTACCCTTGTAAAGTGGAAAACATTCTTGGTAGGTAGTGGTCATCGGTTCAATTCCGATAGGGAGCTAATATGTAATATGACAGTTTGTCCGAGAGGTTAAGGAGAATGACTCGAAATCATTTGGGATATTCCCGCACAGGTTCGAATCCTGTAACTGTCGCCAGCCCCTTTAGCTCATCTGGTTAGAGCATACGCTTAGTAAGCGTAAGGTGAAGAGTTCGAGTCTCTTAAGGGGCTATAGACCCAAATATGTCTTTAAACTATTTACAGCACGGTTGTCCGAGTGGTCTAAGGAGCCAGACTTAAGACCTGGTACGTAAGTGCATGGGTTCGAACCCCATACCGTGCAAAACGTAATAGGTTTCAATATTTCCCTAATTAAAAATATTGTGGTACCGGGTGGGTATATTTGCTCTTATAGTGTAGTGGTTATCACTGTGGACTTTGATATATATATATGAAGTTATCCGCAAACCTGGATTCGAATTCCAGTAAGAGCTATTTACTATAATAATTTGAACGTATCGTTCATATTATTATGTTTCGATTATACCTTTGAAAATTTATAATATCCGAATGTAGTATAATAAGAAAGATATGAAATTAAATATAAGGATGTCTACAATATTGACATATGTAGCATTGATATGTTTATTAGTGTTATTATTGGTATACTTAAATGGATGGAACATAAACAGTGTTATTAAAGAAGGATTGAATGATGAAGCCTCGTCATTTATTGTTACAATGACAAACAATGACAGTGGGAGCGTAAGTTCAAGTGATATTTTTGATAATGCTAAAAAAGATAATAATCAAAAAATTATAACACCGACAAATAATAGCCTTCCGTCGCATTTAGAATATAAAATATCGTCTATAAAATCAGATATTAATCAAACCAAGGCAACGTCTGATATTATTGCGGAGAATACGCCAGTAAACGTGAAATTGGATAGTTTAAGATTATCACCTAATAAAAAACGAACTACAAAAGAATCGAATAGTTTTATTATGATTGCCCCCAAAACAAATAATACATTTCCCTTATATTTTCAAATTAAGTTAGAGAATAATACCCATACAACAAATATGAGTATTGATTTATGGGGAGACCATTACATGAATACAAAAAAGGCAAGACCACCCGGTAATCCAAATTCTATAATAGGACCTAGTAATTTATCATTGTATGTTCCTAATATGGATAATATTCCAGATTTTATATATAGTAAAGATGTATTTAGTAATGAATGTTTCGTAAAGTCGAATACATCTACATGTACGGTAGGTGACCTTGAATTGGGTACACGCATCGCGAATATAATTCAAACCGGTGACATATTTGATATAGATGGGACAAAGATAGGCCATGCCGAAAAAACAGCTACAAGTAAATCGTCTACAAGTGAAGATATTACAATCACGATTGAGAATGGTAAAAATATAACCGGGTTATTATTATATATGGGAAGTTCAGTGAAGTTATAATATAATCGTTATAATATATACAAGAAATGGATAACCCAAGAATCATTTATATAAGCATTCTAATTATTATTTTATTATTAATTTTATATTGGTACTTGTATGTAACATACGAGGGAATGGAAAGCATAGATGATATTACTAGCAGTTCGACAAGTTGCCCTAACCCCGAACTGTGTAAATCGGAAGAAGAGAGACGAAAAGACACAAATAGAGCATTGGTAGCACAAGCAAAAGAAATGTCAAAGCCCAAAAAATCACCAGTTCAAATGAAATCATTTAATTTACAACTACAATTAACAAATACAGACGAAAATAATCGTTCTATATCATATTCATTACCCAATAAGGAGATAGTTATTCCAACACCGATCCAGTCACCTTCCAGTTTCGCAGTGAATGCGATGTCACCGGCGCAAAAAAAAAAAATAAAAACAAAAGAATTAATAAGAAGAAAAATATTAAGTTCGACCGGGAAAGATATCTATATGTTAGATGTTGACCTTGAAACAAAAGGCATAGTAAAACCACCATTATATGAAGTAACTAGCATATCTCTTAATAATCCAGCCAGTAAAACTATGACCTCAATGTTTAATGAAACGATTCCACGCAATACATCATTATCGAATATTTATAAAAGAAAAAAGTCATTCATACAACAAGAATTGGGGAACGTTAGTCTTACGTCAAATGATAAATATACGATTCCAGTACAAATCAATAGCACTACCCTGCCATTTGATATTGACACCGGCAATCACAATAATAATTTGATGATTATCACGCCCAAAACAAATGATACATTTCCAAATCAATTTACAATGACTATAGTTAACAACACCGAAAATAATAAGTATCAACTGGATTTATGGGGGGATTTCTTTAATAATGAGAATAAAAAACGGCCTCCTGGAAATGCGAATGTAGTTTTAAACAAAGACAATTTGACCGATTATTTCAATAAAGGACTAATCACGATTGGATACAATAAAACTGCGTTTGGCGATTCGTGCTTTAAAATAACTGATAATTATGAGTGTCCTATTAACGGGTTAGATATAGGGGATAACGCAATAAATATAATTGAATCGGGTAATATATTCAATAGTAAGGGAAAAGTTATTGGGTCAATAAAACATAAATTTGAAAAATCGGCAAAACAAAAGGCAAGGGCGAAAGCAACTCCTGATAGCACCACAGATGACCTCCCAACGGACGGCACGCATACATTAACTATTACAAATGGCGAAGGAATAACAGGTATATTATTATATCTTGCATATCCTACTACATAAGTTATGTTGTAAATAACAATATTGATCATTATTTACAACTTATAAACCTTTTCGGTGATCTAATACATATGGATTTGATTGAAGATTTGTTCTGAATTCAGGATTTGTTCTATCTGTTTGCATATTTGAATATAAATTTTTATCAGTACCGGATAGCCTTCCCATAGTAGATACATCCGGTGTTTTATATGGCATTGTAGCAGTGACTTGACGATTATTCTTTAGTTGATTATCGCGAGATACTTGTCTCACATTTACTTCAGAATTCATTAGTGACATATTACCTTTTACCATATGTCCCTTTATGGTACTTGATTTAATATCATTATTACGCTGATTATATCCGGATTCATATGAAGACGGTTGTCTAGTTCCATCGCCGGCTCCAGCAATGCCCGAGTATTGGAAATTACCGGTTTCGTTTCTATTAGTATATGCGGTTTGATGTTCTGCGACTTGATATCCGCCACCATTTTGGTTAGCATTTACATTCATGTGATTTTTTGAAATTTCAGTTGTTTCACGCATAGTAGTGGGTAATTTATCAGAAGGATTAAATATATGAGGCTGTGGTACGGTTGTACCTGGGTTTTGGTATGGGCGCAATGTACCAATTACATTTTCCTTTCTCGATGGACGTAATATATCGATTAATGGTGATACTGCGGCGCCGATGCTTCCACTGACTAATCCAAAATAACTATCTTGCTTATTAACCGTTCTATTATTAGGATATGCTTGTTTCGACTTAATGCCGTAGTCTGATTCGGTAGGTGAATATTTGCCCTGTGCGTTTGCACTGCCAAGATTCACGCTACCTAATTGCTGATTGGTAGATTCCATATATTCTCCGGGAACATAAGTACCATCATTATAATGGCCTGCCGCACCCGCATATTGAACGGCAGTTTCGGGACGCGAAACGTGTTTTGCGACTGGTATTCCGCGCATGGTTTGTCCCTTTTCAACACCACCGGTAGTAAATAGACGACCAATGTCAGTATTGTCTCCTGCGTTTCGCTGGTCTAATTCAAAACTACGCTCGGGGCGATGTTTTTCCATGATACCCATTTGTTCTCGTGTTATGTTATTTTGAATATGGCTATTCGCGGGACCTTCATGACCGTACATAATATATCCGGATGATTTAGGATTATTATCAACTCTTAATTCGTCCGCGGTTTTTGGTTTCCAAGCATCTCGTTCCGCCATACCTGAATTAAATCCACCCGAACCTTCAGTTGTATATCCTAGTCCCAAACCAGGTGCAACACTTTCTTGTTTGAATGGATTTACATTAGACATTTTCATGCTGGGATTTATACGTGACTTTATAAAATCACTTTGATTTGGCATACCATTCGCCCATTGAACGCTTTCGCCAGGTGCGAATAGGGGGGATTGCTCTTGTTTTTTAATGCTTTGTGAACCCGCACCAGTAGCATTGTCTAATATACTCTCATTTGCACTTTCATGACTAGCACTTGTATTCAAGTTTCCACCAAAAAAAGGTGCCATATTATTATGTTGAAAATGTTTTAGACCCACCTTATTCCCGTCGATTGATGTATATTCTGACCCAGTGTCCGCCTGTGATACAGTCTGTTGATTGAAATATTTATCAGTATATACGCCACCTCCGTTATCGTATTTGTTATTTACTGATAGTTCTGCGGTTTTTTCAGCATCATTTGGATTAACAGGATAGTTTTCATCTGGTACATCTGTATTTGGTAAATTATATTGGTTTGAAAAAGTGTCTACCTTCTTTTTTTTATTCTGGTTATTAATGAAGTATAAACTAGATAACGCAAATAGTGGAACAATGACTTCCATTTTATACTATATAAATATATTACTTTTATATAATAATTGTGGTTTGATTACTTATTTAATCTTCTCGAATAAAGTGTTCCCGGACAACTTACTTCATTCCCAGTTATACACATGGATTTATCTGCTAGATAATATTTGTTTTCTAGTGTACCTTCTACAATAGGTAATTTTGTGACATGATTATCTTTTTCTAAAATACGTGTTTGAATGTTCTCGTGGAAGCCTTTTTCTAAACCATTCAATGGATTCAATAGAGGGGATTCCCAACGAGGTTGTTCTAAATCTTTATACATCCATGCTGGGTGACTAGCACGGCTTTCTTGGACGAAAGGGTCTACTGATGAATAACTATTCTGAGTACTTGTAACAGAATTTAGTTTGTAATTGTTATCATTGGTTAAGTCGCGATTTAATGGTCTAGTTAACCCATGTAAATCACTTTCTAATGCGACGGTGTTATTCTGTAAATTACCTCCCCATTTTTGCAAACGAACTTGAGGGTCTTCATAAAATGGTAAATTCGCACCTGGACCTGGCGTATTTAACATATATCTCCCGGTGAAGCTACTCTCTTCTATTTGTTTTTGTATTCTGTGTGGATCGTCATGAAATCTAGTAAACGACATATCAAGTTGGTAGTTATTATATAGATGGAAAAAAATAGTTTGATTTGATCCCTAAATATATGCAATATAGTATTCCGTTATGTAATTTGTTATTCGATTATGTGTAGGTCTGCAGTTTTACAACACCCAAAACTACGTCGATGCCACTGCGTAATTCCATATTTTTGAATACCTTCCAGATGAGACTTTGTACCATAACCCATATTTGTATTCAATCCATAATGTTCGGAAAGGATTGGATATTGATTACACATTTCAATAATATGGTCGTCTCTAGCTGTCTTTGCTAGTATACTTGCCGCCGCAATTGCCATATATTTCCCATCCCCTTTTTCAACGGTAACATGTTCCATATATTGAAATTCATTTGTAGTATTATCGAAATAACCATATGGTTTAAAATAATTACCATCAACTACTGCCATAAAATTTGTCATGTTATGATCCATATTAGTTAGATCATTCGTTTTTTGTATAGATTCTGATATGCATGTATGCATTCCTTTCATTACGGATGAAAGAATATTAATACGGTCAATAACATCCGGTTCTATATATTCAATATTCCATACAAGGGCGTGTTCTTTAATATATTCTGCCATTTCACGCAATTTTTTTTTAGAACTAAATTTTTTACTATCTTTAATGTCAACACCCGAGAACAATTCCGGGTTTTTAGGCAGAATAACAGATGCTATGTAGACGCGACCAAACATACACCCCCTCCCTGCTTCATCTATTGATATTTCGTGTGTATCGTTCGCATTGCTGTAGAATCGTTCTAATATAACTGGTTCCTTTTTACCGATTGGTTTGGTTGATGATGCCATAATTGTAATGTTGTAAATTTCTACAATAACCATCCATTTCAATTTTTCATTACAAAATATTTTTCGTTATATAGTCTATATAATGAATCGTTTCACATTAACACCCCTAATGATGTTTTTACTCATACTGATAGTTTTAGTAATAACGATTTACTTGAAAAACTCATATTATGTAGAAGGTGTAGAAAATATGTTTAATAACGAGGGTCAGTTTAGTGAATTTATACTAGCCGAATATTCAAACACATCACCATTGACACAGTTGACAGAAACAATCTTTTATGACAAAAAAAATGGTAATATTGTTGAGTCGGTAGTTGAATGGTCTAATTCTACTGGAACAGGTACTGATCCCACCGGTTCTGTTCCAGGTAATGGAACCGCAACTGATACTGGTAATGGAACCGCAACTGATACTGGTAATGGAACCGCAACTGATACTGGTAATGGAACAGGTACTGATACTGGTAATGGAACCGCAACTGATACTGGTAATGGAACCGCAACTGATACTGGTAATGGAACCGCTACTGATACTGATACTGATACTGATACTGATACTGATACTGATACTGGTAATGGAACCGCAACTGGTACTGAAGGAAATACAAATATGACTTCTAGTGTCCCCACCTTAAAACAGTTGATTATTACCTTACGATCAGGTGCGGAAAGTTACATATATGATATTTCATCTAGTGATAAATCAAAACTTCCAACAAAAGAAAGTACAATTTCTAGTTTATCTCCATCATATACTTCGTGGAGTTATGTTAGTCAAAGTAAGTTCGCTCCTGCAACCAGTGTATTTTATATACCATGGAAACAGAAAACATATTTAGCAATATTTGAGAACGAAGATAATAAACTAAATTCAAGAGGTATCTTTTGTTTTTCAAACGATAAGAACGCAAGGTTTAGTCCTAATCCAATTGACCTTAATAGTTATACAAATACAACCGATGATAAAAATAATAAGTACGTACAAATTGACAAATACGGAGACCATGATTTATATCAGGTTGACAAATATGTATTGTATGACATACCGACTTCTCATTTAATAGTACGTAAAGAAAATGATGAAGGTAGTATCATTATGTATAACGGCAACGGTGATATCATACAAAGAAGTGACGTACAAGAAAAGTATAATTCTGAAAAGACACATGAAAACCAAGAAAAATACGCTGAATTAAAAGGATGGTTTACATTAGACGGACAAGGTAACAATATTGTATTGTATATCAAAGACAATGAGAATACACTTGTTTCAATTATCGGGTTCGAATCGAGTTCAATGGATTCTTTAATATTAAGAAATGTAAAACGATTCACATTGTATGGAATCGATAATCAAGGTAATGTTGAAAAACCAACTTCAAGTAGTGATGGTAAATGTGATAAAACGCCTTATTCCGAAAAATCATCATCTAATTCTGATGGTTCAAAAGCAAATTCGGATGATTATGTATTAAAAACGCAGATTGTTCCGCCCGTATGTCCATCGTGCCCTATGTGTCCTGGGAATACAACATGTACGAATTGTGGCGGAACCGGTGGTTCAGGGACACTCGGCGCAAATAAAAAGTCTGTAGTCAAAGATGATAATGGTAATATTGTAAGCAAAACTGTAGGCGAAGTCGGTTCAGTTGCTAATAGCGTAGTTGATTTAGCAAAGGATACTGTTGATGGAGGTGTAGGTTTAGCAAAGGATGCCGTAGATGGAGGTGTAGATTTAACAAAAGATGCTGTGGGAGGAACAGTTGGTCTAGCAAAAGATGCTGTGGGAGGAACAGTTGGTCTAGCAAAAGACGCAGTAGGGGGGACAGTTGGTCTAGCAAAAGACGCAGTAGGGGGGACTGTTGGTCTAGCAAAAGACGCAGTGGGTGGTGTTTATGGGTTAGCGAAAGATATTATCGGCGGAGCATCGGGTGCTATAGCAACAAACTCGGGTCAACAATATGGAGGTGTACCCAGTCAACAATATGGAGGTGTACCCAGTCAACAATATTACGGCACAAATAACAATTCTTCTAGATATGGCATGTTGCCTGCTACGTCGAGTAACTTTATGCCACGAACTGCTAATTTCAATGCTTTCGCATAAATATGACCGAAAAATATAATATTATTATTATTTGATAATATTATTCCGAATAAATGGTTTATAAAAATGCCATTATATAAATATAACCAGCATGGAAAATATTATTACAAATATAGAATTAAATCGTATTTTTGAAAGAGAACAAATGTCAATTGATATAAAAAAAATTCTGGGTGATTTTGATTCCAAATGTAAAGACTTGACGTATAAAAAAGGTATTTATATATATGGTTCTCCTGGGTCCGGAAAAACAACCTTTGTTACAAATTTATTGAAGGATATGAATTACGACGTTATTAAATATGATGCGGGCGATGTGCGAAATACTGGATTGATAAACACTATAACAAGTAATAATATTTCAAATAGAAATGTATTGGATATGATGACAAAAAATGTAAAACGAATTGCTATTGTAATGGATGAGATAGATGGAATGAATAATGGAGATAAAGGCGGTATATCCGCATTAGTTAAGTTGATAAGACAAAAAAAAACAAAAAAACAAAAACTTGAAAGTTTTACAATGAATCCTATAATATGTATCGGGAACTGTTGTGTTGATAAAAAAATACGAGAACTAATGAAAGTATGCAACACGTTTGAATTAAAATTGCCAACTCGAGATCAAATAAAAAATATTTTAACTAGAATTTGTCCGAATTTGACTCATATTAATAACGGGAATACATTAAATATGCTACTTGACTATACGCAAAATGATGTCCGTAAACTAAACTTCATATATGATATTTATATAAAGAAACCTGAACTACTTGAAGGAGACACTCTATCGACTATTTTTCGAAAAAAATCCAACAATGAAGATTCGAAAAAAATAACACATACATTAATTAATAGAAAGATTCCATTAAAGGACCATAATATGATTATGAATGAAACTGAACGAACAATTGTCGCATTACTATGGCATGAAAATATTGTAGACATGATAGAAAAATACAAACGCAATAGATCTGTCCCAGTTTATCATAAAATATTAGATAAAATATGTTACGCAGATTATATTGATAGAATTACATTTCAAAATCAGATATGGCAGTTTAATGAAATGAGTTCATTAATGAAGACATTCAATAATAATAAAATATATCATGATAATTTTACTGAAAACAGTAATCAATTCCATCCAGATGAAGTTCGTTTTACCAAAGTATTAACCAAATATTCAACCGAATACAATAATATGATGTTTATTTATAGCATATGTCAAGAACTAGATTTAGATAAGTACGATGTTATTACAATGTTTCAAGACATTCGTATTTTACATTCAGATGACTTTATAAACAATCAGGATACGATGAATGATATAGAAAAAATGTTTGAAAATTATAATATTAATAAATTGGATTTACAGCGAATATATAGATATATTGATAAAAGTGTAAAAAAGGACGCGACTAATAAATTGGAACTGGAAGATGAGGTTTAATTGGTCGTAATTCTAATTGATAAAATTAAAACAATTTTATCAAATACATATAAATATTTATTCTTCTAGCCTTTCATTGAATTATGTTAGAATGTGACGTTATTGTTCCTTTTCGGGATTGTCGTTTGACGGAGTTTTCGTCACTTCAAGTAGTTTCGACTGTAACAATTGTTCGTTTTGTTTTTTCAGTTGTACTATTTCCTCTTTATGTTGGTTAATAATCTGAAGTACTTGATGTGTTGTTAATGCGATTGGTGATTGTCCTTCACGTTCTAACATCATTGGTTCATTTTGTTGTGCTTCTAAATGCTCGTTTCTATGCGTCAATGCCCTAATTTGTTGTATTAATTGTTCCTTTTCGGAGGTATCAATTGACTTGTTGTTATGCGATTGTTTGGTTAATTCGATTATTTTTGTCTGTAGAAATTGTGTGAATTGCGTACATTGTGCGTTCTGTTTTTTCAAGTTTTCAATTTCTTCTTTATGCTGGTTAATAACTTGAATTATCTGTGGAGTTGTCAATGTAATGGGTGGCTGTCCGTCACGTGTTAATACAATAGGTGCGTTTTGTTGCTGTTGTTGTAACTGTGCGTCCTTCATCATTTGTGCTCGTTTTGCTTCAATCTCTTTAATTTGTTCCAATACTTCGGGCTTCATTTCAGGTTTTCCAGGGTCATACTTATCTAGTAATCCATCAATATCTTCCATAAAGAATTTTTTAATGTTAGATTCATTGTCTTTACTTATAAATGTCTCTACTGTCTTTGGCGATTCTTTGAAATATTTTTCATTCTGTTTTTGTTCGAACATCTTACGCTTGTCAAATGTATTATGTTCGTGTGAGAAAACCAAAATGGTTTTTAATGGGTCTAATTGAACGAAAGGAATTGTGTACCCTTTTAAAAATGCCCTTTCTTCGGCAAGTGCAGCATTGTCATCATATTGTGTTTGTTCCAATAGTTTGGTTTTAAATGCGAACGTTCCTGCCGTAGAATGATTAGGTCCATATGGACCACATTGTATCATTTTATTCATTCCTTTGAAATATACATAAATCTCACTAGAACCCGCGCACAATGCTTCAGGGTTATTTTGTAGGCGCTCTACTGCGTGCGAAATACGATCAGGTGGGTAGTAATCGTCGTCATCCATATATACCACAATAGATCCGCGAACAAATTTATGCATGTAATTTCGTTTTGCGCCAAGAAACATTTTGTTTTCTACTTCGAAATAACGGATTTGTGGGATATTTGATGAAACAATTAAATCCTTAATTTTATCAGTACCGTCATCTACAATAATCCATTCAATACGATCAGTCGGATAGTCTTGATTACGGAAACATTGAAACATATTCTCAATAAAAGGACGTCTATTAAATGTTGGTGTACAAATACTTACTAATGGGTACTTGGATAAGTATTGTGTATCAATAATCGGTTTATCAATTGTTTTTTTTGGTGGATTTTGTTTTTTTGGTGGATTTTGTTTTTTTGAGGACGATGACTTCTTTTTATTTTTTCCCATGGTACTGAATAATATACAGTACAAATAATAATGTTTATATTGATATTCATGTTATATGTTTATCCATTGTTTATTCACGATTCAACATATCGGTAAATTCTTTCGTTTTTACTTTTACATATTCAGGCTGAATCGGGGTTTTAATCATATCTAGATTATTATTATATATGGATGTTTTATCAGGTTTACCAAATAATGAAAACATTGCGACTGCTGCAATGACCCCACCAGCGATGAGTAATATTACAAGTTTTAGAGTGCTACTTTTTACATTCATACTAGAATCAAAAATAGCATATAACATGACTATTACGAACCCTAGTTGGATGCAGTTATCATACATTACATTAAAAATCTTAATTATGAAATTAATTATCTCGTCGAAAAATCCAAGAGGAGTACATTTTGAATCTTCTCTTTCCCTCGGTTTATATGAATTGAAAAAATCGTCCATTTGTTCTTTTACTTCCATTACTGTATTCTCACCTTTGAATGTTACAATTCCAAATAAAGTAAACGTAACTAAATATATCATACACATAGCAGTTGCCATGGGAACTCCAATGAATAATAGGACAATAAATATAAATACTTTTTCAAGCCAATAAATAGGGTTTGTTATATTTGACATGAATATAAAACTGTCTATCGGGAGTATCCTAGCCAATGGATGACGTTCCATAAACGACATTACAAATAAGATGAGTGCTCCTGCGTATATCACCTTCGACATAACACCCTCAAAATTATAACTAGCAATACTAATTAGTGTAGTCTTAATGAAGGCATATGAATGATTTATAACAAACGTAAGAACTGCTAACAATGAAATGTATAATACAATCATCGCACTTTTGTAATTTTCTCCATCGTCTACTATACAAAGGACTCTTTTAGGTATCCATTTTACAATAAGTTTTTCCAAATAATAGGGGAAAAAAAATGGAATATGAGTAATCATATTAAGTAACCTATATGCGGGTGAAGTGTCTCCTTCTTTCTTAATCGTTTCTCTAGGTACTTCCCATATATCAGGGCGCTTACCATGTTTGTCTTTATAAAACATAACAAACAACCAATTATATAGACCGAATGACGCTACCGCAATCGAAATAAACCAGGATATATATTTTTTTACATATTTCACATCATCTCTGAAAAAATCGTCAATTGAGAAAGTTTTTGTAATAAATACGGCAACTTTATCATACCATTTAGATAACATATTAAAAAATCGTTCAACTAAATCAGCAAATGATTCTAGATCTTTATCATGTTTACCCCCACCTTCATATATATCTTCGCCTCCAGTCCAATCGGTATTCTCTATAATAGGGGTAACATCAAGTGGTTCTATTATTGGATTCGCATTAAATGATTCTATTATTGGATTCGCATTAAATGATTCGTCAGGTTCTTCATTAATGTTACTTAACGGTTCTATGTTTTGAATATTTAATAATTTCTTCTTTTTTTTAGAATTAGATTTAACATTCTTAATTTTATTTATCATATGTGCTGTTTGAAAATCACATTTTGTATCATTACTAAATACACTCTTTTCTTGATCGTTATGTGTCATATGTTATAATACTGTTAGGTTATAATATATATTTATAAAAAATAGACGAATCACACTCATTGTAGTTTATCGCGCATGTAGCATTCCACATGACCCCCCGATAAATGATAATATATTATATCGCTCCTCGTAAAGAGTTAAGTTATAATTATAATCATACAATCTCCAATTTTCTTTACGAAAACCTATAGCATTTCCATTTTCATCACATAGGACGTCAAATGACGAATTGATTTGATCTACAGGGGGGACATAAGTACTAATTTCTAAATCAATGTTTTTAAATTTACCCAAATTGATGGCTCCCGATGGTTGATATTCAAAAGGACTCGTATCTAGACAGAAATTGTAACAATAAATCCCCTCTTTTGCAAATCCTTTAGTGCGCGTATATTTTTCGATATAATCATACACACCTCGTGTCAATACATTTTCACGATAGTCACCATCAAACACTATACCCATAGTCTCCATTATTTCTTTTCTATTTTCAACTGAAAAATCACCGGTAGTAAGAAGACCAGTTACGTTTAAATCAAATGGATCTACGTTCGGAAATTGTCCTTGTGTTTTTGTATTGAAATATGGATAACTATCACTTGGCACTGTTCTATACGGCCAATTTGTATAATTCGTCCATTCATTTCGCATATTTACGTCATTTCTCTGCATTTTCCACATCCAACTAGAAATCATACCCGTCTGCGATTGAACTTTAATTCTCTTTGAACCCGTAATATTTTCAAAACTATGTTTGAAAACGTCTTTAACTAAATAAATATGATCTTTTCGTGCGAATACTTCGGCTTCTTCTTTTGACAAAAAACAGTATGTAGAAATTAGATGCACGTCTGCGTCCCAGGTTGACAATTTGTTCTCATAATTGTTCGCAGATATTTCTAACGATGGAGGAGTTTGTAAAAAACGATACATTTGAAAACGACTTTCATTGAAATTAGGTTGTATATGTGGGAAATTATATTGAGAATCGAATACATCACGTACTTGAAATAATTCTTGAATCGGACGTAATGTAACTGTTATATGTAATTCATTATATTGAAGTGCTACCAATGGAAACGCGCATGCACTATTTAATGTAAACCAAGCATTAATTGGTATATATATATTTCTTCCGCGAATAGATGGTTCGGCGCCAACTGTATTCTCGGTATGTACTGCTGATGGATATGCGTTTGTACGCCCATTACTATTAGCGGGATCATACAATTCAGGGATATGCCCTGACATTTTATGAAATAATTCCTTTTTCTCCGCGTTAAAATCTCTTTCCATCATCATTCCAATATATTCGCCGGTATATTTTTGTAACGTAAATGATCCACATGTTATTTCTATTTCTTGAATCATAGCAGTACCAATGTTTTCTATCCATCTGAATTCATACGGGGCCCATCTACATCCGGTATCAAACCCACTTTGAATATCGGGTATTACATTCGGTCCGTTTTCCTTTATTTCAGGTGTAGGTAAAGGATGATGTATAGGACTCCAAATATCGGGCAATGTAACAGCCACGTAGGTATCCATTAATAAATCAGCATGTCTAGGTACTTTAAATTTAAATGTAGACGGTTCTGTTAGTCTCAACTCTCTTAAACCATCATAATCAATGCGAAATTTTTGAAGACCGAAATTACTATATTTACAATAAGTGACCTTAAAGAATGTTTTACTTGGATTTCCCGTTAAAAATAGATTTGCATGACCTATTGCTGCTATGTTTAGTAATCCACCTGCCATTATATTTTATATATAATTACCATTATATTTGTTAGTGATAATATATTATAAAATATATATATACATATGAATAAACTTCAATCTTTTCTATTCATCATAACAGTATGTATTCTGATATACGTTATTTACCGATTTATATGGAAACGCGATATGATAGATAGAATAATTAATAAGATACAACGCAAGTCAACCAATACTCATTCTTGTAAAAATCCTACATGTAACTGCAATACAACTGAAGGTTTTGAACTATTTGGAACAAAACAGGGAGAATATACTGGATTGATTGATACTACTCCAACCAATATTGTATCATTGCCAAAAGATGATAAATATTTAAATCAACCGATTAAAGATTATGTCATTAAATCATCTTACAATAGCGCAGTTACTGGCAAACATGTAAATATGGAAATGATAACGTATTTACTTCACAGAGGCGTTCGCATGTTAGATTTTGAAATCATGTTAATACATGATAAACCGATGGTTACCTATACAAATGATAAAACTTTAGACACAAAGAAAACCGATGAAGTTTTATTATTAGATAATATTTTTAGTATGTTAGTTTCATCCGCATTCGTTCAACCCACCCCTAACGTACTTGACCCATTGTTTATACACTTAAGAATGAAGTCAAATGGGTCCGAATTATATAAACGTGTAGCAAAATCGATAGATAGTACATTACGTCCGAGGTTATATGATGGTAAAATTACAAAAAAAACACCTATGAAAGATATTATGGGTAAGATTGTTATTATTGTAGACAAAACAATTGATCGCAATTATTTAATAGAAGCGGAATGTCCGATTCGAGAACCAACTTGTTATGATTTAAAAAATTATATTAATATGGAAAGTGGTTCTGATATAGCACATATGTTTAATTATTCCGGATTATTAGGTTTAACACGAGATCATGTCCGCGTAGAAGACAAATGTGAATTATGTACGAATACTAAAAATATGAAGATTGTTCTCCCTGATAGTGTTAATATTAATAGTAAAAACCCTAATATCAGTGAATTTATCACAGGTTATGGGTGTCAGTTCACAATGTATAAATTTTATTCAAAAGATGAAGAACTAGAAATTTATGAAAACATGTTTGACGAGAACAAGGGGGGCATTCTACCTTTAGCACTCACATTAGATTATCTGAAAAAATAGAGGATATCTTGATGAGGATGAATAAATAATGTATTCTTATTGTATAATGGTTAAATATAATAAGAAGAAAAAAACAGTAAAGCGAAAAACATACATCGCAAACAAGATATGTGACGATAAAATGACATTTCAAGATTGTGAACTTGCAGTATTGCGTCACGCGGTCGATCGAAACGAAGATATCAAAGGTAGACGAGTGGTGGGAAGTAGTGACGTTAAAGACATTTTAAAGATCGTAGAACAATTCATTGTTAACAAAAAATTAATATGTTATGGTGGAACCGCTATTAATAATATACTTCCCAAGTCAGTACAATTTTATAATAAGGACGTTGAAATCCCGGATTATGATTTTTTTTCACCTAATGCCATGGAAGACAGTAAGGAATTAGCCGATATATACCATAATGCTGGATATGTAGATGTTGAGGCAAAGGCGGGTATGCATTATGGTACATATAAAGTTTTTGTAAATTTTATACCAATCGCGGACATAACGCATTTGGTAAAACCATTATACACCGCGATTTATAAAGAGGCTATTAAAGTTGGAGGTATTCATTATACTCCTCCTAATTACTTACGAATGTCAATGTACCTAGAATTATCTCGCCCCGAGGGTGACTCATCGAGGTGGGAAAAGGTTTTAAAACGATTAAATTTATTAAACAAATATAGACCCATGACAACACCCAATTGTGAAAAGATCGACTTTCAACGAAGATTAGATACTAAAAGTAACGATGAGGAGAAGTTGTATATTGTTGTACGTGATACATTAATAAGCGAGGACGTTGTGTTTTTTGGAGGCTATGCTTCAGGAATGTATTCAAAATATATGGATAGTAGAAAGAGACGTAAACTACAGAAAATTCCCGACTTTGATGTTTTATCGGATGATCCTGATTATACTGCATTGCGGTTAAAAGAACAATTAGAGGAATCCAATTTTAACGATATACGATTAGTACACAATAAGGAAGTCGGTGAAGTTGTTCCCGAAAATATAGAAGTCACAATAGGGAAAGACGAAATTATCGCTATTATACATAAACCAATTGGATGTCATAGTTACAATGAAGTATATATTGATAACAATAAGGTCAAAATTGCCACTATCGATACTATTATGAGTTTGTACTTAAGTTTCATATATATAGACAAGGAGACTCACAACGATCGGTTAGTATGTATGGCAAAATATTTGTTTGATCTTCAAGAAGAACATAGATTAACACAGGGTGGATTATTAAAACGATTTACAAATACTTGTTATGGTAAACAAAAGACACTTGAAGATATTCGTTCAGAAAAAGCAAACAAGTATAAAGAATTATCTTCTAATCGCAATTCAAAAGAATATGAAGAATGGTTTTTAAAGTACACTCCAAGTGATTCGGTAACCAAGAAGTCGAAATCGAAGTCGAAGTCGAATACGACAAAGAAAAAAACATCCGTTTTACCAAAAATAAAAAGGACGAAGTTACTCAAATTCTTCGGTCTTACAGACTGATTAAAAAATTGGTAAATTTAGTAATTGTATAATAAACATTACCGAATAGAAGACTTTTAAATAATAATCCGTATAGGTTAAAGTTTCCGTCATCGCTATACAAAGACAAAAATGAAAATCGCTTGAATATGTATGTGTTAATCACTGGAAGTTGGAAGAGGAAATATAAAATAGAGACAAATAATGGTACTTGTAGATCGGTGAGTATGTCATCGAGATATTGATTGCTACTTTTGTCTCTTTCAAATTTTTGAATATTTTTTTCCGTAAATAGTTCTTGTTCTCGTACATAATCGGTTGTTTTCTCAACAGGTGGTATATAATTAGGTTGAATTTGCTCGTCTCTCGAATATTGTTCGGAGTTATTTGGTATGTGTCTTGACGGAAGTCGCTGTTGCTGTTGTGGCATAATCGCCATGCGTTGTTCTTCAGATAAATACTGTGGTGTTTCCTGTGTGGGTACATTAGAAGTTATTTCAGGACGCGACATAGTTGATTGTTCGGGTGAAGGCATGATTGGATTTTGTTCTGAAACGCCATATGGATTTGGATGAACGTTAATCGGATTATAATTGTTAGGCAACTCTGCTAGTTTTTGAGAACCTATATTCATATTTTGCTGTGGCACCTGCGAAGATTGGCTATTTGATTGAGGTAAATCAGAAATACGCGTAGTGGTGTTCTCCATTTTGTACTATATAATATTGTATAACAAAGATTGTATAGTCTGACGAATATTTTCTAAATATAAATTTATTCTGGATCGATTTTTTCAGAGACTCCGATTATTCGTTTCGTTGAGTCACATGTTGAAGATTCGCTTTTATATTTATAACACTTGCCATCATGCTTAAACGTTTTATCCTTTATATCCGTGATAACAGGTCCGTTAAAAAGAATGCAATTTTTATCGGTACATGCCTTTCTAAAAAGACTTGCTAGGCCTAAACCTAATAGAATCGATATTAGCGTTTGTCCTAAATCTGTGTGTAATAATCGTTGTAAATTCATGTATACAATACCATCATAAAAATTCGAAATGCTAATTTATCACTTATCATTTCGAATTTATGCAGTATGTCATAAATTTGATATTGTATGAACTAACACATATATCCCTGAAAAAATTTATCTAATACATCGTTATTTACACTATCTTTGAGATGATCCGTAATTTCGTCTTTTGCTGGTTTTCTATTGTAAAATTTATGGAATTCATTTATGAATTCAGTAATTTTTTCAGTATGTGGACGATACACTTCTTCTCGTTCGTCGTCATCAATATCTATTTTTAATTCTAAATTGTTATTCGTGGGTTCATTAACAATATCTTCATCTTCCTCCAACTCTATGTTATTAGTATTCTTCACGATAAACATGTTAGTCAATCTGTTTTTCAGGGTCGTATGTCTATGGTGTTTGTCATATAGAAATTCGTCATGTTCTCGTTCAATATGACTTGGCGCAATAGCGTGAGAAGGGTCGTTTATTTTACTACTCTCCTCCTTTTCACGGTTCAATAATTCTCGTTCTTTTTTGTCAATCCATTGCTGATCTATGTATTTCTGTGTTATTTTTACATTATTTTCAAGTGTTCGACTTTGTTCTCGTAAAGCATATTTTTCAGGGTTTCTTAATCTATCATATGAAACTCCCAAAGATTTACTTACTTTAGAATGAAGAGGTGGAGGCAATTCAATCTTATTAACCCATCCTCGTACTGAAGAATTTCCCCTTTTGTATAATAATAACTCTTCCATATCTGATAATATATCATAAACTAGGTCAGATGGTTCTTCAGGTCGACTTCTACTTTTGATTTTTTCATATTCATTGAATTTCTCATCTAAAAAATCCTTTCCAGTAATTTTGCGTTGACTTCTATCTATAGAAATCATTTTATAAATATCGATACTAATACGATAATATTCTTTATGTGTAGACAATTCTATTTCCATTTTATCTTGATATTTCATAAACATTTCTATACCAGTTATAATACCACATATCAATGAAATGCCACTACTTATTATCGATACATTGCTTTGTTTAACAAACTCATGTAATCCAACAGATGCAAACGTATTTATACCACTCAATATAATGATTGGTATTCTAAACCATTTTATTTGGCTTTTTGCATGCTGATACTTGTATTTATGAAAATTACTTAATTGACAACAATTTATTCTTAACTTATCTAAAACACGTTCAATGGTATTCGACCATGTATTTGCTACATTTATATTTTCAGTTGATACTATTTGATCTGACATCTCATATGGACTTTCATCGCTATTAACTGTCATTATGTATAGAGACAGATTCTTTGTATATTTTACATACGCATAAACATATGTAAAATATTAAGACTGTACTGGGATGCTGCTTATTTCACTTTCATCCGTCGGACAATCGACTTCTTCTTGCTTAAATTTGAAACATGAGTCGGTACTATCGCGATACTGTAATATGTCTATGTTTTCGGGAGTTGGATATACGTAAATTTTACGCATATCGGGCATAGTTATATACACCGCGAATAATCCAAATGCTAAACTAAACAAAAAAAATTTCAACTTGATATATTTGAAAAGACCCATAATTACAATATATATAGATTAAAAAATACACACAAATTTACTTCTTCTTCTTCTTCTTCTTCTTTTTGTTCGATTTTTCTTCGACTTTAGGCTTGTCGTCTTCTTCTAGATATTTCAATAGATCAGGATGGATAAATGATTTTTCTTGAGAACTTTCGTCATTCAATTTAAATACATAATTACTGTCCCCAGTAGAGTTCAATGAAAATTTTGCGGCCAACTTCTCCTGGGCTTCAATGCGTTGTTGTACCAAGATTGCTTCTTGCCTTGCCTTCTCCATCATTTTTTCTTGTTTGGCCCGGTGACGCGACATCATATCCTCCTTCAGTTTTGTAGTTTTTGTCATGCGATTTATTGCGTTCGTATCTAATTTCATATTTTTACCCAATCCTTTCGCCATTGTAGCAAACATATCTCCCATGTCAGCACCTCCATTTCCAGCACCACCCATTCCCTTTGCCATTTTTGAAAACATATCTCCCATTCCAGCACCACCCATTCCCTTTGCCATTTTTGAAAACATCTCGGTAAATTCCTCGCCACCGGATGATTCTTTCATTTTACCTAAAAGGTCACCTGCTTCTTTCATAATTTCCTCGCGCGAAATATCGCCATTTTTTAATTTTGCGTCCAATTTACCACCCACAGTCTTCATTAACCCCATAATCTTTGCAGGGTTTTTCATGAGTTTCTTTATTACGTCTTGTGGATTCGCATTTTCATGACCTTCACCTAATATATCTTCGAACTCTCCCGAAATCTCTTCAGCCATTTCTTTCGCCAATGACCCAATCTTACCGTTAAAAAGGGCTTTTAAATGGTCCTGCATATTTTCCATATCAGGCATACCATCCATATTGGATGATTTTGGTGTTTCTTCAGATGAATTGTTATCATCGGGTGTTTCACTATTGGGCGTATCTGTATCCATATTCTTAAAAAAATCAGTTAACCCCGACATGGTCTCGTTCATTTTTTCCTGGAGTTCATCCTCATCTATACCTTCAAATAAATTCATTGAATCGCCGAATGATGACTTATCCTTTATACCACCGACGACAGTAAATAGAACAAGTTGAAGATATTTCCAAATGGTTTTTCTTATATTATCGGTGACTCCTTCGGAATTGTATAGTAGTTTGAAATCTATATTTGGTAAAAAATGAGTATTCGATTCATCTTTCTCGGAAAAAATATCACTATTTTGATAGAGAATATCGAAAAAACGTTCGGGATATACGTTCATACAAAATTTATACAAATCTTCTAATTCCGTCTCGTTCATCGTACTTGACATATCCTTCCATACATCATTATATTCGGGAAATGTTGTTGAAAGATCGCTCGTAAAATCACTTATGACGGTAGCAAAGTTAGTGGGAATTTGAATATTTTCCATTATTACATTATAATCGCCAACGTATTTAATTTGTTTTCTCATTAAGTTACTTATTCATATCATGATATCTATCTAATATTTTAGGTATAGGGGTCAAGATAGGGGACGTATGTTCTTTTTTATTTACCAATTGAATATTCGTCGGGTATTCATTGTTGTCAAAATACATCCTCTTTTCTCGACGAAGTTTTGGTTTTTTAAGAACATATTCTACCTCTTTGCCAGGGATTTTTAACGTTAATTCGCGTTTATTTTTATGTGAATTCATTAGAATATACTACTATACTACTATACTACTATAATATTTATGTTTGTATATTTTGTATATTTGTATGACAAAAAATTGAATTACTAAATATGTTATCATTGTACGCATCAATACAAATTAACATATACAGTTATTACCAAGATGTCAACAATTCAAATATATATTCCTCGCATTCTAGGCTCTGTCAAGAAGAGCGAAATTAGGGATGTTTTTATCCACATGGATATTGGTACAGTGAAGGATATAGATATGCGTTATAAGATGAATGAAAATAGACATCCTTATTACTACGCATTTATCGATATTCAATTATTTGGTACTGTACGGGCTAACACGTTTAAATCTAGTTTAAATACACACGGCATGCTACGCTTATTATACGATGAAGAAGCCGCACAATATTGGGAGATTCGATTACATGTTGAAAAGAAAAACCGAAATAATGCCCCCCATATTAATCGAACTACAGTGCCATTCTACCGATATTGTACTCTAGGTGGCAATGTCACGAAAATACAAGAAAATACGTCTCCGGTCGAAGAAATCTCTGATTATAAGGAATATAATATGTGGGATACCGGGTTCAATATTTTAGTTTAATAGTCGACGACTCTGCAAATAGGCAAGTAATTAATAAATCATTTATTCTGTAAAATATAATTAAGTTCAATCTTTTTTTGTTCTATAAATATATACCACGATGAATGTATTGTCATTGAATCTAGATAAGTTAAAAAACACGTTTCAAAATATACTTTTATTACGTAATGATGTTACTAAAGCAAAGGAACAGATTAATCTAAAAATAGAACATCTTAAATTATCATATCAAGAACTTTCAAAACATACTACCAAAAAATCATTACTATTTAGTTTAGACTCATTCTTCTTTCAATATAAATTATTTTCTCTTGAACTCGAGAACATGAACAAAACAAGAATATTGTTAAATAATAGAATGTATTGCGATTACTATAAATTATATATGCTAATCACTATGTATATACAAGACAATGCGGATGATTTAAGTGCTGAAGAACAGGAATTTAGAACATACCCAGTATATAAAGATTTAGAACCGTTCCAAGAATATAATTTAGAAGATGTAAAAAACATGCATTCTGACATTATGAAATTTATTAATTATTTATATGAATGCTACGAAAAAAACCACGAAAATATTGTTAATTATAATAAAAAAACTAGGATTGGGTTCTCTATCTCAAATATGTTGAACACGTTAGAACATGAGAACTCAGTACTAAATCAACAAATGACGTTGTATGTTAATTATCTCTCGTTTTTTCATATATCACAAACCAAACACTTAAAAAATTTATTAGATAGACTGAATAATTTTGATGCCGACATTGAAGAAAATGTTAACGGCGATCATGCTTATTCAGTAGACGACGTTGAAGACGCAGAACCACTTCGAAAGTTTGATATCGCCGAAGTGGATAATCAGATTCATAGTGAAACTATAATACAACAACGCGATAACATTCCCGATATAGATCAAACGTCTAACGTCGAAGACGTATCCAAAACGTTTGTCAAGTCGGAAGACAAGCCAACTACCGAGAAAAAAACAAAACCTGAAGACAAGCCAATCATAGAGAAAAAAACAAAACCTGAAGACAAGCCAACCACAGAGAAAAAAACAAAACCTGAAGACAAGCCAACCACAGAACAGAAAACAAAACCTGAAGACAAGCCAACCACAGAACAGAAAACAAAAGTTGAAAATAAACCTGCCACAGAGAAAAAAACAAAACCTGAAGACAAGCCAACCACAGAGCAAAAGACAAAACCTGATAATAAGAATAATTCCGATAACAAATCAAAACAAAAATAAACATGGTGCGTTTAATTTGTCCGCCTAATTAGGATGATAATTTAGAAATAGAATGTTGGATTAATATATAACATTTTATTTTTATGATGGAACCAAATGAAAGTGTTTCTGAAAAACAACCGGTCAACGAAACCGACACACTTCCTGATGAAAAACGTAGCATTGTCCCTATAAAAAGAGATACACGTGAGGATAAAATTATGTGGTCTCCTGATAATGAAAAAATATTAGTAGAGTGGTGTGACATAGCCCAGTGCTATAAGTGGTTAAATCAACGATGTCATGCTAAATTATCAACCATGCATGCATGGTTTACTATACCTGCTATCACATTATCTACAGTAACCGGAACGGCATCTTTCGCACAAAGTACACTTCCTCCCAGCGTTAAAGATTATGCTCCCGCGGTTATTGGAACAATTAATATTATGATTGGTATTTTAACAACGATTCAACAATATTTAAAGATTTCCGAGAACAATGAGGCACATCGGGTCGCATCAATCGCCTGGGATAAATTCGCACGTAATATACGTATTGAACTCGCAAAAAAACCGGAAGAGAGAGACAAAGCCGGTCACTTCATCAAATCATGTAGATTAGAATTTGATCGATTAATGGAAACAAGTCCGTCTATTGATGAAAAAACGATTTGGGAATTTACTCTGAAATTCCAAGGAAAACCAGGTTCACTAAAACGAAGCCGATTTGAGAGGTTGAAGAAACCTGATATCTGCGATACCATTATTAGTGCGGATGAAACTAGAAATAAATGGTACGAAGACGGGGATAACTTATTGGATTCTTCTGAATTAGACGAAGTCGGAGCAAATGCAGTAAGAGAGAGAGATGAACTCATAATGAAGCAACAGCATATAATGGACGAACGTGAAGAAGAACTGGCAAAGCAAATTGAAATCAAACGACAAACAGAATTACTTAAAATACAAGAGGTTGAAATGACGGCTAGACGTATAAGAGACGAAGAAGACGCGTATCATCTACATATTGAAAAAATTATCGAATATATAAACGGATATCAAGAAGTATACAATCGAAAACCATTAAAAGAAGATATTATGACTAATTTCAAAGATAATGTAAACACTGATGTATTGGATAAATTTATTCAAGGATATATGCATTAGCACGTAAAAATATCTAATATATGATATACTAAATAAATTAGATATACGAATAAAGACGAATGTCTTTTACAGACCACATCTCGATATTATTTTGTATAAAACAAATACAGGATGTGTTATCTATTTTTTTT